>Ga0255757_10000309_pt1 | contig 47107 bp, 43 predicted proteins | sample 071ome_27_FD_179957 | JGI IMG/M metagenome (GOLD analysis project Ga0255757, IMG submission 179957) | Coastal salt marsh microbial communities from the Groves Creek Marsh, Skidaway Island, Georgia - 071409AT metaG (version 2) | ecosystem: Environmental > Aquatic > Marine > Intertidal zone >...
TAATGTACGACTATCATTTAATTGGTGGGAAAAAAACTAATTTTAAACGCCTGTGGGGTCAAATCACTAGGAGGAGTTAAATTATTTGTTGAAGCATTTGAATTAATTGTTGAGTCAAGAACAGAAATTATTGTTCTTTATTCTGAAAATGAGTTTTTTTCTGAGCTCAAATACCAGTCAGATGACAATAAAAAAATAAAATTTATAAAAATAACAAATAGAAGATTCTTACACCCTTACTTACATTTAATTTTAAATAAAAATCTAAAAAATATAATAAATGAGAGTGATGCAATTATACATTTTGGTAATTTTGGTTTTAAAACTAAAAATAAATCTTTCGTTTTAATCCAAAATATACTCCCATTTGTCAAAACTGATATAAAGAATTTAATTTTAAAGTACTATATCTCAAAAAGCATGGAGTCTTCAGACCACATAATTGTCCAATTAAGTCATGTTTCTAAATTATTTAATGAGAAGTATAAAAATAAGATATTGGAAATTGGCAATATTGAAGAACATATTATTGAAGCAAATAAAAATTCAGGAAAACTAGTTTTCTTTGGTAGTAAAGTAACAAATAAAAATTTTCAATTTATGGTTGACGTTCTCAAGGAATATGATGATGAAATTAAAGTAACAATAATTAATCCTCCGGAAACTATTCCAGGTTTCAATTGTGTTTATACAGAAACTAACAATCAAGCATTAAAAGAACTTTCAGAAAATGATATTTATTTTCATGCTAGTGATTATGAAACAGTTGGATTACCTTTATATGAAGCACAAAATCTAGGTTTAAAGCTAGTAATTCCACAAAAACCGTATACAACATATTTTAATGGTGAAAGTGTCTTTATTTATGAACATAAAAACTTAAAAAGTGCGCTTTTAAAAATTAAAGAAGCAAATAATCTTAAAATTAAAAATTTTAAAGCATTAATTTATAACGAAAATTGGTCAAAAATCTTAAAATATATTTAATTTTTTTGTAATCGCTTGTGCTGTAAAATTTTCTAAAAAATAATTTTTTTCAAAACTATTTATATTTTCAAAAACAATATTTAGCTGATTTAAAGTTTGACTCAATTTTGAATCTTTATTTACAACAATTAGATTTTGAAATTTATCGGCTAACTTAATAACTGGATCATTCTTAATTTCTGCAAAATGAATTACAGGTTTACCGGTTGAAATATACTCAATAACTTTACTAGGTAATTGTGAAGAATTTAAATTACCAATAGATAGTAGACAATGCATTGAACTTGACATTTTTTTTAAAGCTTCATCTCTCTCTACAATTTCGAAAAATTGATGGTTTGCTAAATCAAATTTATTTTGTAAAACAATATTTTTAGAGTCTTGATTTGTAAACCAGTTAAATAATATTTCTGAATTATTAAAGAATTTTAATGTTTCCTCAGGAGAACGTACTCCTTTGGTTAAAATACCAAAATATCCGATATTTATTGGTAAAGAGCTGTAGTCAAAATTTTTTGATTTTAAATAAATATTTTCATCGAATGAACTTATTGGATTTCCTATAAGAACTTTTTCATTACTTATATTAAAAAATTTTGAGTGCTCTATAGCAGCTTCATTGTGTGTAAAAATAATCTGTTCGGCAAGATTAAAAAATTTATTTTCAAAATAATAATTTAAAGATTTATAAAGATATTTATTGTTTTCTAATGCATTTTGTTTGAGACTAAACGGATCACCTATATCCATTATCCATTTTTTCTTCCTTCTTTTGTTAATAATATAAGCAGCTACATGAGATGAAAAAGGAAGACTGACTGAAACAATAACATCATATTCAATATCAATTTTTTTTTGGTTCCTCCAAATTGAAAACAACCAAAACATTGTATAATCTGGCCATGCAAAAGTTTTATAAAAAAACCTATAAAATTTTTTAAGTACTTTATAAATTAAGTGTTTAAATACAGACTTTTGTATGGTATTAGATTGATCTCTTAAATTCTTAACTACGCTACTAGCTTTACTATTTCCAACATAGTAAATATTAGGATTATTCTCTAACTGCCTAGTTCCAGTTACAACAGCTACTTCAAAACCATCTAGGATTAATTGATCATAAATCAATTTCCAACGGGTTGTTCTTGGACTCTGATGAGGAAGAAACTGGTGAGTAACTAATAATATCTTTTTCATTTTATTTGTAAGATTTTTGAATAATAATTGCAAAGTAAATTGCTAATTGAGTACTCAGTTCTTCTGCTTGGAATAAAAACATTAATAATAGTGCAAGGAATCCAGCTAGTAAATAAAGATCGAGATTATCTAAGTTTTTAAAAAGCTTTAAAAATATGCTTTTCAAAATAAGCAAAAAGAAAAGTAAGCCAAAGAAACCTGAAGATAAATATAAATTTCCATATAAATTATTAAAAGATACTATTTGACCAGGATTTCTATAGATTAATTCACCTTCCTTGACTTGCTTTGTAATTTCTACATACTTCTGAGTATATTTAATATTTGAAACTCCTAAACCATCTCCAAAAACTTTAAAATTTTCTAGAGTCAGGTATTCACTTAATATGTCAATATTTTCAAATGCTCCAATACCCCCTGATGAAATTAGAGCTATTCTTTGGAAAATACTTTGTGAGATACTACTTGAATTTTTAGCTCGATCTAACTCATCATCATAAATTGAGCAATCACATTTATCTTGTGATTCAGGAGGACACATTGAAGAGTCTAAAGCTGGAAACCTGTATGTAAGATTGTTACTAATTATGCTCAACAGAAAAATAAACAAAATTGGGAGAATTAAAAATTTATTTAATTTTCTGTTTCTAAATAAATCAATCACTAAAACTAATGCAAAAACTAAAATTATGCTTATTACTCCCGTTAAACTTCTAGTTAAAACTAACGACAACAATGGAAATAAAGAAATAAAATACCATTTCTTATTAGTTCTCGCTAAATAAAAATATATTGGAATTATTGGTACAATCCAAACTGCAAGAAAGCTTGGCTCTCTAAAAGTACCGTAATTTCTCAAAATAGAACATGCTCTTTTTATTGGTTGTGTCCATCCTCCTGTACCTGCTCTGCTTCTTGAAAAGTCACTCCAATCAAAAATATAGGAAAAATACGAATATAGGGATAGTAATGAAATTAATATACCAATATAAGCAAATATTGTTAAAAAGTATTCCAAACTTTTGATTTTTATAATATAAATTGCGATTGCAAGAACAGAATAAAAGCTAATAATTTTTAAAAGCCTCAAACTTATATATTGTAGAAAAGTTGTTGTTGCAAACTCTGGCATGTTCATATCAAAAGTTAGGCTTCTAATTAAAGTCACTAAAGTTAAGTAATAGAAAAAATATCTAATAAAAGCTAAATCAAATTGGATACCTAAACTCCCTTGAAATTTTAAAAATATAAATATTAATACATAAATAAATATCCCAATCCAGGAAATTGGTATATCAAAAATGGAAAAGGCATCAAGTCCTTCTAAAAATAGGGCAAAAAAGAAAAGTAAAATCTTTAAATCGGTAAATTTATTTTTCATGAAATCCTTTTATATCCATTAGAAAATTTTACCTTTATACCTTCATTGGTTTCACCCCATGATGTGTATTTCTTTAAATCAAGATCTTTGGAAAAATCTTCTATTGCTACTATTCCATTTTCAATAGATAATTTTCTATATATTTTATATCCATAAAATTCTGCAAAACCTAAAAAACTATGGTCATTGAAAGTTAATGTCGTTCCATCACTCATAAAATTTAACTTAAAACAATCAAACTCATCTTCTTTTGGAAGTTCTAATTCAAAGTTTGGACCCCAATGGTATCCAATTGATTTAAAATTATTTCTAGTTTCTACATCATCAGTGTATGTTCCAGTTCCAGGATCTCTAGCAATCCATTGATTTTTAGCAAAACATTCTATTGATAATTGATCGTAGTGAGAATGTCCTCCTATACCATTTTGTCCTATTAATCCGCATCTAATACTTAAATACTCATCTTCGTTTCTCCACACAAACAATCCAAAATCATTAAAACAATAACTATTAAAATCTTTTGTAAATAGTTTTATAGGTGGATGAATAATCTTACGATATGAATCAAATTTAGGAAGATTCATATTAATACTTTTAAAAAATGTTTCTTCCACGGTAAGAATCTCTTCATTACTATATAAACTATCAATTAGCTCAATTAACCAATTCATTCTTAATGGGTTGTCTTCATCGAACGAAAAATAGAATAATCTACCAGAATCATTATCTCCTATTTGAGATAACTCACCATCATTTATTAGAGTTGAAAGAAATACCCTATTGGACTTTATAATGTTATCTATTTTTGGTAAAAGTTCTGATTCAAAGTCAATTTCTTCGATCGCAATTTTACATAATATAAGAGCTTCAGTAACCATCGCAGCATAGTGGGAAGAGCCTTCGAAACTTGTACCATCTTTATAAAATTGATTTTTTAAAATTTTTCGAAGTTCTTCATGAAAATATTCATAATCATTTTGATTATTTTCAAATTGAAAAGTTGCAATTGTTAGTAAAATTGAAGTAACCTCTACAAGATAATGATTTCCCACCACATTTCCAGAATCCTCTAAATTATTTTTAATAAATTCATAATGTTGGCTTATATAGTTATTAAGTAATTCAAAATCATTGTTCAACAATTCTGCAGCAGATAATTTTCCTTCAATTAAAAAATAGTGATAAATTAAGTTTATATTTCTTATGGCAACATCCATAGGACTATTCCAATATATCAAAGGGAAACTATTTACATTTAGAACTCCTGACTTTGCTTTCTGTAAATATTGTAATCTTGAAGCTTCATAAGGTACTTTTACATCAGCAATGTTGAAATAAGCAGGTTTTAACTTCTTATTTGTAAAATCAAATTCTGAAAAAATGTCCTTAGATAAAATATAGTTATTAGTTGTTTTCCCAAAAATTTTTAAATTGCCTGCTATATCAACTAGATTATTTTTATTTGGTCTACAATTCTGATAAATGAAATCCTGAAATTTAGTTTCTTTTCTAATAAACTTTTTAGTTTTTTTTGGTAATTCAATTTTGGGTTTGAAAAAGTAAGTAAAATTATATTTAGTTTTTTTTAAATACTTTTTTAGGTTAAACATTAGATTTTCTAAAACTATAAGTTGTAGCTATTGCTATGAGAACTTGTGAAGATATAATTGAGATTACAGCTGGGTAGTATCCTAAGTAATGAACAAAATTATAAATCATAAACGAACCAGCTGAACCAAACAAAACAGCTTTTGTTAACTTAATTTCAAATCCTTGTGCTCGTGAAAAAATTATATTAATTCTTGACCACAACATAACGGGTAATGAAAATAATATCCAAGTTGTATTTAAAGAAACATCACTAAATTCTGGACCTAATAAAGTAATAAAAATCTCTTTATTAATATCTTTCATTAAGAAAAACAATATAGGAACAATAAATGAAATAGCGCAAACATTTCTTAAAGTTTTTCTGATTTGAGTGATTTGAGTAGTTTTTTTAGCTTTAGATAATTCTGGAAAAATAATATCCATACTTGCAGCTAATATTTGAAATATTATCTCTAATATTCGCCTAGACCAAGCTAATATTCCTAATGCTGATCCTGAATAAAAAAGCCCTAACAAGACAATATCTAATTCTGAAACTAGAGCACTAGAAAATGTAGTTAGTACCATTTTTTTTCCTGAGTTTTGTAAATTATTTTTAACTTCACTTTCAGTTTCAAAATTAAATATGATTTCATCTTTAGGTATAGATCTATTAGCAATTAAAAAGAACAGCAATAGATTTATAATTTGAAAAATAATTATTGTAACTATCGAAAAACCTTGAGAAATTAACACCCAAGCTCCTGAACCGTAAATAACTGTTCTAATTAATATTTGTTTTGAACTAGTTACAAAATCACTTCTAGCTTGAAAAAAAGCTAGCGCAACATGAAGTAATTCATTGATGATAAAAACCATTAATAATAAAGATGTGAATGTTAGATTTCTTTTAAAAATAAATGTAATAGGTATTAAAAGAACTAAAGCAACAAAAAAATTTCTTAATATCAACCAGTATGCATTTTGAAAAATATATTTTGAAAATTTATTTTTTTGAGCTAACAGCTTAGTTACAACCAATGCTAAAGAGAATACCGAACAAGTTCCAATAAGTACTGATAAGCTCTTAGATGAAGCATACTCACCATAAATTTCTGCACCATAGTTTCTACTGATAATCGTAATTAAAAAGAAATTAACAACAAGTAGAGTAAGTTGCATTGCTGAAATGTAAATAGTATTTTTTTTCCAATTTTTCATTATTTATTAAACCTACTTAAATGCCAGTTAGATAAATTGTAAAGATACCATTTTTTTTGAAAATCAGATTGAGAAATAATTTTAATTAAACTTTTTGTTTCAAACAAATCAACCATTTCATTAAAAGATAAAATTTTCTCATTAAAAATACTTTCATCTTTTCTAATCCATTCTCCTACTGGTGCTCTGAAACCTTGCTTCTTTCTGTTGTATATTTCAGGAGATATATAGTTTTTTGCTACTTTTTTTAGTAAGGGCTTACCTGAATAGTCCTTAAGTATTATTTTTTCTGGGATTGAAAGTATAAACTCAATTAATTTATGATCTAGAAACGGAACTCTGGCTTCAACTCCTGATTGCATAACTAACTTATCCATTCTCATCAATAAGAGCTCTGGAAGCCGAATCTTCAAATCTATTAAAGTCATCCATTTTGATATTTGTGAATTAGGTAAACTAAAGTATTCATTCCAATATTTATCAACAGTTCTAACTAAACTATTTTCTAATGAGTAATCATTTTTAACTAATCCATTAATTTCTGCTAAATTAAAACCTAAGGCTCCTCCTGCAAAAGCAGTACGACCAAACATAATATTCGAAATAAGATTTAGTCTATGACTTCTTATCCTTGAATAGTTGTTTTTATTAGAAGAGTACGGTTTTAATATCTTTGAAAGTTTTAATAACCTATTCCAATGATCGTATCCATAAAAAAGTTCATCAGAACCTTCTCCAACTTGTACAACTTTTATGCCAGCTTTCTTTGTTGATTTGCCTAAGAAATATAATGGAATGCCTACTTCATCTCCAACAAGATCATCTTGATAATATGAATAATTATCAATAATTTTATTAAAATCTTCATAATTAATTTTTTCTTCAATCAAATTAATTCCAATTTCATTAGCTGCAAATTTTGCTTCTTCTAATTCACCTTTATAACCATCAAATTTTTCTTCAAAATCTACATTGAAAGCCTTGAGTAAAGAATTGCTGTTTTGATTCATTAATTTGCCCAGCAAAGAAGAATCTAAACCTCCTGAGAGGAACAAACCAACTTCAACATCACTTACTTTTCTGTAATCAACAGCTTCGTTAACTAATCTATCAATCTCTTCTAAAGCAACTTTCTCATTTATGTCGTGATCGACCTCGAAATTAAATGGATCCCAGTATTTAAATTTTTCAACTTTCCCATATTTATCTATTTTTACATATTGTCCGGGTTCTATTTTTTTTACATTTTTGTTTCCTGTTCTATCAGATGGAACACATAGATGCCTTAAATAAGCAATATATGAATCTAAATCTGGTTCAAATTTAATGAGATTAGATGATTCAATTGCTTTTAATTCAGAACCAAAAATAATCCAATTTTCATTTATTGAAAAATATAGTGGTTTAATTCCAACACGATCTCTTGCCATAAACAACTCCCCTGTTAAGGAATCAAAAATTGAGAATGCAAATTGACCACGAAGTTTTTGTAAGACTTTATCTCCATAAGCTGCATATCCTTGAAGAAGAACTTCAGTATCTCCATTAGTAATAAATTGAAAACCTTCTTTTTCGAGTTCTTTTCTTATTTCTTTATAGTTATAGATTTCTCCATTAAATACTATTGAATATCTTTGATCTGTAGTCAACATTGGCTGATTTGATCTTTCATTCAAATCAATAATCGATAATCTTGTGTGTATCAAACAGACTCTATCATTTATGAACTTATAAGTTGAATGATCAGGACCTCTGTGCTCTAAAGATTTCTTTACATTTTCAACTACAGAAGTATTAATTTTGGAATTATTTAAGCTTAAAATTCCAGCTATTCCACACACAATTTAACTCTAATGTTAAATTTATATTTAAAGAAGAAATATTTAAATTGTTTAAAGTTAATACTATGAAACTACTTTTAGATTTCTTAATTCTGGTGTTGACATTACCAATATTTTTCATTCTGTTTCCTATTATTTCTTTAATATTGCTTATTTTTCAAGGTAAACCTGTTTTTTATACACAATCTAGAGTTGGTAAAAATGGAAATCTTTTCAGATTAATAAAATTTAGAACAATGATTAACTCATATAGTCAAAATATTCATGAAGTACATATGAAAAAGATTTCTGATAATAAAATAATTGAACCTTCCTTAACCCCGTCTAAACCGATTAGGTTAGAGAATGACGATAGAATTACAAAAATTGGTGGGTTTTTGAGAAAATCTTCGCTTGATGAATTACCTAACATTTTAAATGTACTTATTGGGCAAATGTCGTTTATTGGTCCACGACCTTTAGTCTTATATGAGTCAGAATTATATGGTGAATATAGTGTTAAAAGACACACGGTAAGACCAGGTATAACTGGATTAGCCCAGATTCAAGGAAGGCTTGATTTAAGTCTTCAGGAAAGACTTTATTGGGATTTAAAATATGTCGATAATAGATCTTTTTTTTATGACCTAAAAATATTACTAAAAACTATTAAATTAGTGCTGTCAAGACGTGGTGCTAATTAAATTAATATATTTTTTATTTACAATTTCTTTGTTAGAAACAAGTTCCTGAAATTTATTAATATTCTCTAGAATTTCATTTAATTTTTTAGTGTTCTGCATTTGTTCAAGAGTTAGCAAAAATTCCTTTGGGTTATTTAAATCAATGTTGAATCCTAGTCTATTGTTTTTAATTAATTCACTTACTGCAGAATTTGGATTAGAAAAATTAATAAGAATTTTATTCATATTTAAATAATCAAATGTTTTTCCTGGAAATCCTTCTATAGTAATTTCATAATCTAAGCAAACTAGTGCAAAGGGGATGTCTTTTGTTACATCTTCTAATTCATCTCTAGATAAATACTCATTGATAATAATATTTTTGTTTGAATATTTCATTAGATTATTAAATTCTTGTCCAGCCCCGTAAAGTTGAAATTCCCAATCATTAGGAAAATTTTTATTAAAAAATTTGATGAATGAATATAAGTTTTGAGGTTTACTAGTGTTTCCTGCATAAAATATTTTCCTTAAATCAAGATTTGAAGTATAACTACTTTTTTTGTATGGAGAAAAATGGTGAATCACTTCTATTTTATTTTCGACAATATTTCTATTGTTTATTAAATAATTTTTTAACAAATCAGAATTTACAACTATTTTATTTACACTCTTTAAACAAAAATTATCAATTAACTTAAAAAAACTATTCAGGACAAAATTCGGTTGTTCTTTTAATTTTTCAGCAATTTCGGGATATAACTCCCAAAGTGAATATATTGTATTAATTTTTAAAATTTTAGATGTAAATATACATACTAAATTCATAGTTGGTGGGTAGCTAAATATAAAGATATTTTCATATTCTTTTCTATGTTTATAAATAAACTTTATTGAATTTAAATTAAAAATTAACCACTGAAAAAAACGAGCTGAGTTAGTAAATTTTCTTTTGTTGGATTCTATATAGTGAACCTTAATATTTTTATAATTAGTATTATTCCTTTTGAACTCTTCAAAAGATTTTATATTGTATTGAGGAGAGCTTGCTAAGACTTCAACATTGTGAAATTTTGAATTGAAACCAGTTGCTATTTCTGAAACTATCATTCCTGTTGAGATTGTATCCGGAGGAAATGTTAGAGAGTGAAATAAAGTTTTTTTCATTTTAAAAATGATCTAGAAATATCAAAATCATAATCATCTTTACTGTGTCTATCAAAATTATTTTCTTTTGAAAGTTTGATTATATCTTCAACTATCAATTTTGAAGAAGTTCCATCACCAAATGGATGATGCCAATCAGAGTTAATTAACTTCCTCACACTTGTATGAACTTCTTCATATATATAGTTGCTAGTTGGATCAAATTTAATAGAGGAACTAACATCATAGACTTCAGGCCTCTCTGTGCTGTATCTCATTTGAATTGAAGGAATACCTAATATACAAGCTTCTTCAACAACTGTTCCAGAATCAGTGATACAGTAGTTACATTTTTTAAGTAAATAAATAAATTCCAAATAACCAATTGGATCAATAACTAAAATATTATTATTTAATTTTAAATTAAAGTTCTTAAGTTGTCTCTGAGTTGCATAACCCATCGGAAAAACTATTTTTTTATTTGCTTGGTTTAATAGATTGACAATATTTTCTAAACTTTTTTTATCAAATATATTTTCTCTTCTATGACATGTCACCAAAATAAAGTCATCATTACTTATGAAATCAATAACATTTCTGTCTAGAAATTTTTCTCCAGTATTAAATACTTCTTTAAATTCTTCTAATATGTCTACAATAGGATTTCCTGTAACTTTTATTATGCTATCTGAAATTCCTTCATTAATACCTTGTTGTTTGTATGAAGGAAGATATGAATATATTCTATCTGATAAATGATCAATGGTTTTCCTGTATTTTTCTTCAGGCATTCGCCAATCATAAGATCTCATACATCCTTCAATATGAATAATTGGAATATTATGTTGTGCTACCCCAATAGATCCCATTACTGTATTCGTGTCGCCTAAAAACATAACTGCTTTATATCTATTATCTTCTAAATGTTTATAGGTTTGATTAATAATTGAGGAAACAGTAGTTGCATCATTTTTAACATCAATAGTAAATTCGAAATCAGGTAAAGGTGTGTTCAGCTGACTAAAAAAAACATCTTTCATATTTTCGGAATAATGTTGTCCAGACCATATAAAATCAAAGTCAATTTCGTTGCTTTGTTTCAGTAGTTTTATAATTTTGCTGGCTCTAATTACATCTGGCCGTATACCTAAAATTAATGCGATATCTTTCATATGCTATTAAGAATACTTTTTGTCACATTACTTTCTGCTAATTCTTTAATATTTTCTTCTATAGTTGGAACAGTTTTATATCCTGCCATTTTCCATAATTGTTGGTTTAATTCAGGGTTTATAGTTGACAAAGTTCTGTTGACAGGATTATCAGAGTTTACACTCTCTATAGTTACGTCTGCTTTAAAGTACTTTTTAAAATAAAGTAATAAATCATATTTTGAAACTTCATTTTGAGGAATAATATGTTGTAAATTACTTATAAATTTGTTACTTAAAATCATTCCGTGAATAATTTTGGCAAAATTTAGTGTTGTAATTCCATTCCATTTATGGTCAATAAATCCATTTACTTTTTTTTGATTTTGAGATAAAAACCAGTTAAGTAAAGACTTTCCTTGACCGCGTTCAGGACCAACAATGCTGCTTCTCAGTAAATATTTTGAACTATCAAATATCTCTCCACCTATTTTAGTTTTTCCATAAACATCACCTGCATCTTGAAAAGAAGTTTCTTGATAATTTCCAACTAAGCCTGAAAAAACACAATCTGTTCCAATTTGAATATATTTATATTTATATTTTTTCGCAGATGTAGATAATTTAATAGGAAAATATGTATTTATATTTACTGCTCTATTGACTGAAGCTTTGTTTGTTTCATTAATTTCTGGTTTAATAATTCCAATACAATTTATAAGATAGTCTGGTTCTATTTTTTCAATTAAAAGTTCTAAGCTGTCTTCCATAGCATCAAATTTATGATGATTATTTGCTAATTTATTATTTTGAATAGTTCTATCAGTCTGAAAAAGTATATATTCTGGGAACTGTAAAAAATATTCTGACACCATTCTTCCTAGCATTCCTGTTGAACCTAAGACTAAAATTTTACTCATATAAATTAGGATTAAACTCGCTCCATGGATCCCAGTACCTTGAATCAAAACGAAAATCATCATCTTTTGATTGTTCAAGTTTTAATGAAGAAAAATATCTAATAGAATTTTTTTTAGTAATATTCATCGCACCATTCGCAAAATTACTAGGGATATGTAAAATTCCACTATCTGAATTCATTGTAAATTTATAAACTTTTTGTTTTTTATTTGGTTTTTTAAAATCATTTACTTTTACTGCACAAATTAAGTACTCTCCTTCTTCAACACTAATCCACTTTTCTTCAAGCTTATGTCCATGCCATGCTCTGACTGTTCGAATTTTTTCATTCGATACTTTATAAGTTCTTACAGCTTTTGTTAAGTCAAACTCGTTTGAAAAAGAAACTTTTCCTCGATGATCAGACCGTGATTCATTTAAATATAACTTTGGCTTCATATTTTAATTAACTCCAAAAGTCTTTAAAAAATTATGATTTGAATATCTAGGATTATTAATATCTTTTACCCTTCCAGAAGAAATTAGATTATAAACTTCATCAATTCCTTTTTCTAATGAAACTTCAGCTTCAAAATTCGAAGCTAATTTAAATTTCTCACTACTAACTTGATAATTTCTAGCATCTTGAAAAGGTAACGGAGTAGTAACAATCTCAACATTACTGATTTTGTCTTTTATTAAATCTGCTATTTCTGAAATTCTAAAATTTTTATAATGCAAATTATAAACTCCCTTGAGCGCACTTTCTATTGTGTGATTAACAGCATTTGCAACATCTTTTACATGTAATAATGGTCTCCATTGCTCTCCTCCAAAAACACTCATTTTTTTATCAATTAATGCTTTGGTAACAAGTACGTTAACTACTAAATCTAAACGAATACGTGAAAATTCATCACCAATACCAAAAAGTGTTCCTAATCTAAAAATTATTGCATCAGAGTTATTTAAAATATCTTCAGCAACTAATTTGGATTTTGCATACTCAGATAATGGATTTACTTCTGATTTTTCACTTAAAACACCTTCCTGTGCACCATATACTGAGCATGTTGAAAAAAATATAATCTTTCCATTAAAATTAGAAACTAAATTTTTTACTGATTCTGAGTTAATTTCATAAGTAAGTGTTGGATTTATTGAACATGCTCCGTCTCCAACTAATGCTGCTAGCCAAACAACTGCATCGTAATTTTTAAGTATTTTGTTTAACTTAGAATAATCTCTTATGTCTCCATAAATGAAATTAACATTTTTTCTGAACTCATTTTCATAAATTAATGAATCATATACTGTGACTTTATGTTTTTCTTGAAGTTTATCAACAATTCCACCTCCAACATAACCAGCGCCACCAGCTACTAAAATATTCATCATTCTTAATAGTACATAAAGAACGTTTAAACTTTAAATGTTTTATTATCCTTATTTTCAAAATGAAACAAAATTAAATAAAACAACCAAGAAACTGAATGGTTGAAAAATAAGTCAGTAGAAAAATTCATAAGCAAAAAACAAATTAAAACAAATTTTCTACTTTCTGTTGAATTTTTTAATTTTATGAATTTGAAAATAAATATAATAAGTAAAGAAAATCCTATAAACCCATAATTAATTAAATAGAAAATATAAGCATTATGCGGTCCATAACTATAGGGATTTTTATTGAAATCTGAAGCGTTAAATACTTCATCTGACAAAAATATCAGTTGGTTACTTCCAACTCCAAAAATTTTATCTAGTAAGTCTAAATCTAAAAAATATTCAATAGATGCAGTCAACATTAATGCTCTATCGCTAATACCGGAATTATCGTCATTTAAGAATCTTTCGATTAATCCAAATGAATAAGAAACAATTAGAAACAATACAACGAAATAAATAATGTATTTTTTATATTTTGATATATAAATTCGATATAAAACGAATAAAAATAATACTATTATTGAAAACCTTGAATATGTAAATAATATTGCAAGAATTGAAGTAGATGCAATTAATATAGCTTTCTTATCATCTACTTTAAATAATATATATATTGTTAGTAAAGTAATTAAGTCAGCAAAACTATTTGGACCTCCTGCTTGAAATCCGTTAATTCTACCCTTTAGGTACTCTAAATTACTTTCATTAAATCCGATATTCCATGTTTGATAAATGTCTCTTCCAAATTCAAATTCAAAAAAATATGAAGTTATTGAAAATATTGTTAAAAAACTCAATAAATATTTAATTTGGCTTTCGAAATTAATATAATTTTTGAAATTAATTACATAAACAAAAAGTAATAAATAAAAGCAAAATCTTAATGAATCAGAGCTTAAAAATGTTCTGTTTATTATATAGTTCTGAATAGTGATATATGCTATAAAAATAATTAAATATTTTAAATTATCTTCAAAAAATAGTTTTCTCTTTCTTAAAAGCTCATAAATTGCGAAACATGCAAATATTATTATCGGCAAATCATCTGTGTGTAATAAATTTTCCACTATATTTAAGTGCGGAATTAATGGTATAAAAAAAAGTGTTGATATAGAAACTTTTGATAATATATTCATTTATAACTAGTTTATATATAGTTGAGACGTTTTCACCTTTAGATAATTTTTCTTTTTAATTAAAAAAGTTAATTGTTGTTACCATTATATCAATGGAAAACAAAATTTTAGTCACAGGTGCTGCTGGTTTTATAGGATTCAATCTAACAAAACACCTCTTAAGCGAAGGAATTGAGGTGATTGGAGTTGATTCCATCAATACAGCTTATGATATTAAATTTAAAGAATTTAGGTTGTCAAAACTCAATGATTTAAATAATTTTAATTTTTACAACATTGACTTATCTGATCCCATACGACTAAACGAAACACTAGAAAATTATAAATTTGATGTGATTTTTCATTTAGCTGCAAGAGCTGGTGTTAGACAAAGCTTTAAAGACCCTCTAAGTTATATAAAAGACAATACAATTGCAACAGTAAATATAGCTAACTTTTGTAAAGAAAAAAATATTGAGAGATTAATTCTAGCTTCCACTTCTTCAATTTATGGCGATAGTGGTAATAAAGAAATGGAAGAAAATTTAGATGAAAAAATTAGTCCACCTTCAGTTTATGCATCTACTAAGTTATCTGGTGAAGTGCTTGCAAATACTATTCTTTCTGATTCCGATACTAAAACTGTAATTACGAGATTTTTTACTGTTTTTGGACCTTATGGTAGACCGGATATGTCTGTATTAAGATTTATTCACTGGATAGCAGAAAAAAAAGATGTAATAATTTTTGGAGATGGTGAGCAACGTAGATCATTTACTTATATAGACGATGTAATTAATCATTTGATGTTATCTAAAAATTTAAACAATAACCAAACACTTAATGTTGGAAATAATCAAACTGAATCTCTAAACAATATTATTTCTATGATTGAATCAGCCTTAGATATAAATGCAAATATCATAAATAAGGAAAGGGCTTTTCGAGACCCAGATGTAGTTTTACCAAGTTTAAAAAAATCTAAAAATATTTTAAATTGGGAACCATCAACTACTATTAAAAATGGTATTCAATTTACAGTTGATTGGTATTTAAAAAATAGGGAATACTTAAAAGATTGCAACTATATATAATATGAAAAAAATTATTTTAACAGGTGGTGCTGGGTTTATAGGTTCTAATTTGCTTACAAAACTTTTGGAAAGCGATGTAGAAAAAATAGTTATAATTGATGACCTTTCCACGGGATCAAAAGAAAATATTATCAAACATATTGATAATAAAAAAGTTGAATTCATTAATAGCAAAATTGAAGATATAGATAATCTTGATATTTTATTTGAAAATTCAAGCTTTTGTTATCATCTCGCAGCTGGTGTTGGTGTGCAATATATAATGGATAACCTAAGTAAATCTCTACTTACAAATATAATTGCAACTCATCAAGTTTTAGAAGCTTGCCAAAATAATAATGTTCCTGTTTTAATTACTTCAACATCGGAAGTTTATGGTGTATCCCAGGATAAAGTATGGGATGAGAATACAAGAAGTTTAATAGGTCCAACTTCTAAATTAAGATGGTCATACGCTGCTTCTAAAATGATTGATGAATTTATTGCACTTTCCTTATACGAGGAAGGGAAATTGAATCCAATTATTGTCAGATTATTTAATATTATTGGTCCAAATCAACTGTCAAAATTTGGTATGGTGGTGCCAAAATTTATTGAATCTGCTCTAAAAAATGAAGACATACTTATTCATGGTTCTGGTGAACAAACCAGATCTTTTACTTGGGTAGAAGATGTAATAAATTATTTCTTAAAATTAAGCGAATTAAAACCTTATGGTGAAGTATTTAATATTGGACAACCTGAAGAAATTTGTATAAAAGACTTAGCAACAAAAGTTATTGAAAAAACTAACTCGAATTCAAAAATAATATATGTACCTCACGAAGAAGTATTTGGAAACAAGTTTGATGACCCTATGAGACGTACACCGGGTATTAAGAAAATTGTATCTCTAACTGGTATATCACCTTCTAAAGATATAGACTCTATGTTAGATAAAATTATTCAATTTAAAAAAGAAAGTTAAATTGAAAGTTTTAGTTACTACTGGAATTTTTCCTCCAGACGTCGGTGGACCTGCACGCTTTGTACCGGAAATATGTAAGAAATTATCTATAAACCATGACATTACTGTAATTACTTATAGTAATAAACCCTTTGAAGAGCTTAGATATGATTTTAAAGTTTTAAGATTAAATAGAAATTCTATAAAATTAATAAGATTTCTAAAAACTATTATTTCTATCTATAAATTTGGGAAAGATGTTGATGTTATTTTTGTAAATGGTCTTTGGTTAGAAGTTTATATAACAAATATAATTTTAAAAAAGCGAATTTATAGAAAAATAGTAGGTGATCCTGTTTGGGAAAAATTTAATAATAAAACTAGTAATTTTATTGATTTTGATAAATTTCAAAATGAGAAAAAAAATTTTTACTTTACATTTCTTACATTTCTTAGAAATAATAGTTTTAAATCATCTGATCTTATAATTGTTCCTTCAGACCACCTAAAGTTATTCGTTAGGAAAACTGGATATAATGGCGAAATAATTCAAATAAATAACGGTACAAAAATTACTGAATATAACGAAGAAGTTACTGATAACAATTTTTTAATTGTAAGTAGATTAGTTAAACATAAAAATATAGATTTAGTTATAAAAACTTTCAAGAAAATTAATGACAATTTAAACGTAAATTTTAAATTAGATATAGTCGGAGATGGTCCTGAATATAAAAACTTAGAAAATCTAATTAATAAATTAAAATTAACAGAAAAAATATTTCTTATTGGTAAAAAAAATGAAACTGAAGTAGAAAAATACTATAAAGAAGCTAAATTTTTTATTCAAGCTTCCTCTTACGAAGGTTCACCTCATTCAATTCTAGAAGCCATAAATTATAACAATTTTGTTATAGCAACTAATTTTGGTGGTGTTGTTGAAATTTTATCACCTAATTTTTCTGAACTAATATCCTTAGAACAAGGCATGTTTAATGTAGAAACTTTCTACAAAGTTTTGGAAAATATGCTTACAAATAATTTATCTACTAATTTAAAAACTAATGAAGCAAAAAAAAATTTAATCAACAATTACAACATAAATGACACAATTAATAGTTATTTAAAATTATTTAATTATGTGTAATACTAATGTTCTTTTATTAAATATTGCTGTTGATAAAAGTAATGTTTCACTAGGTTTTACTCAATCATGGATAAGTGAATTTTCAAAACACTACGATTTTGTCGATGTTGTAACACTTAATAAAGTTGATGATTTAAAGTTGGAAAATGTTAATGTATATGGCCTCAATTCTAGTGATTCATCAAAAAAAATAAATAAGATAATTAAGTTAAGAAAGATTGTTAGAGAATTAACTTCCCAAAAAAAATATAACTTAGTATTTTCGCACATGTCCCCTGTTTTGTTGATCATTGCTAAATTATTTAATAAAAGCAAATCATCACTTCATGTACTTTGGTACACACATCCAATGCCTGATAGCTTTATAAAAAAATTAATTTTATATATATCTTTATATTTTTCAGACAAAGTGGTTACTGCTTCAAATACTTCATTCCCAATTAATTCGCAAAAAGTTTCACAGATTGGACATGCAATTGACTACGAAAAATTTTATATGAAAAGAATTAAAATTTCGATTTCTAAATTGTTAATTTTAAGCAGAATATCAACATCCAAAAATATAGATTTCATTATTGAAGAATTTTTATCAAGTCAACTTAATCATCTAACTTTAGATATTATTGGAGATTGCTTAACATCTAAAGATTCAGAATATAAAAAATTTTTAGAAAATAAATACGCTAAAAATGAAAACATTAACTTTATAGGAAAAATAGATCATCAGAATTTAAGCTCAATTTTAAAAAATTACGATATTCATATAAGTGCTACTACTGAAGGATTTTATGATAAATCTGTTTTAGAAACTATGGCAAATGGTATTATAAATTTTTATTGTAATTCTGATTATTCAAAACATTTTTCAAAAGAATATCAGGAAATTTTACAGTTTAAAATGGTTAAAAATTCACTAACTAAACAATTAAATAAATTAAATAGTAAAGAAATCAGCTTTCTTTCAACAATGGTGGATGAAATTCAAAAAAGTGCTAGAAAAGAAAGTCTTAATTCACTTATAGATAGAATCAACGATTCAATTCAGAGTTAATCCACAAAATAGTCTTTTTTAATCCTGTTTCTAAATCGATTTCTGGTTTCCAATCTAGTTTTTCTTTAGCTTTCGAGATATCTGGTTGTCTCTGTTTTGGATCATCTTTTGGTAAATTTTTATAAATTATTTTAGAGTTAGAATTTGTTAATTTAATAATTTCAGTAGCGAGCTGTTTAACAGTAATTTCATTTGGATTTCCAATATTAAATACTTCATTAAAATTTGAATTCATTAATGCAATAATTCCATTTACTGTATCGTCTACATATGAGAAACTTCTTGTTTGATTCCCATCACCATAAATAGTTATATCTTCTCCTTTTAAAGCCTGCGTAATAAAATTGGTCACTACCCTGCCGTCATTCAATTGCATCCTTGGACCATAAGTATTAAATATTCTTACAATTTTAGTTTCAATGTTGTAGGTTCTTGCATAAGTTGCAGTTGCTGCTTCAGCAAATCGCTTTGCTTCATCATACATACTTCTTTCTCCATTAGGATTAACGTTTCCCCAATAAGTTTCATTTTGTGGAGAAATTTCTGGATCACCATATACTTCAGAAGTTGATGCAAGTAAATATTTAGATTTTTTTACTTTGGCTAAACCAAGTGTATTTATAGTTCCAATACTTCCCGCTTTTAAGGTGTTAATTGGATTTTGCTGATATGCAACAGGTGACGCTGCACTTGCAAAATGTAGAACATAATCTAGTTCTTCATCGATATTGATATGGTTTTGCACATCATGTTCAATAAATTTTACATTTGATAAATCTAATAAATGTTCTATATTTTTTAAGCTTCCGGTTAATAAATTGTCTAATAAAATTATTTTGTTTTGTCTAGATGATAATTTTTCTGCCATATGTGAACATACAAATCCTGCTCCACCAGTAATAAGAATATTCATCTTACTTCCATGGGTAATAAATAACTGAGTTGCTATTTTGAGATTTTTCTTTCAACTTATTTTCCTCATTTTCAGGAAGAGGATACATGATTGCAATAAGGGAATTATCTGGAATATCTTCAACTGAATTAATACAATCATGATTTTCAACACTTAAACTACTGTCATATATTAAAACTTTGCTATTATCTTCATTTAAAATTTTATAAACATCTAAAGTAGGTGAATTTCTAAGATCGTCAGTATTTTCTTTAAAAGCTGCACCTACTAACACAATATTTTTTAGATTATTAGAGTCTTTTAAACTCATCATTTTGTTAATAGTCCAATGCAAATGTATATCATTAGACTTTATAATATTTGAAATCAAAGGTAACTCTAACTTTTCGTTATCGTAAAAGTTATTTACCTCAACTAAATCTTTGGGGAAGCATGATCCACCCCAAGATGGTGAAGGTCTGAAGTATTGTTTACCAATCCTTTTATCCATACCAACGCCTTTCAATACATCTTCTAAGTTAGCGTTAGCATAATTTACTAATCTGGAAGCTTCATTAACAAAAGTTAATCTTAAAGGTAAGTAGGTATTAGCTAAATATTTAATAAGTTGGGAACTAACAGAATCAGTAACAATAATTTCACAATTGAAATCAGAATAAAGCTCTAATAATATATTAATTTTATTTTGATCATAGCCACCAATTACTATCCTATCTGGATTAAAAAAATCATAAACTGCAGAACCTTCTCTTAAGAATTCAGGATTAAATGTAAGTTTTTCTTTATTAAATCCAATTTTTTTACAAACGTTTTCAATTTCATAAGGAGGTATTGTAGATTTAACTGTAATAACTATATCATCTCTATTTAATGAGGCGATTTCACCTATCGCTGATTCTAAGAATTTTGTATCTACAGAGTTAGTCGAAACATTGTTTGGAGTCTGTACGCAAATAAATACTACGTCAACATCATCCCATTCAACTTCTTCATAATTAGTTAGAAAATTCATTCTTTCAAAATTTTTTGAATTTTCAAAATGTTTATCTAAGTCAGGTTCAAAAAATGGTAATTTTTTTTCATTTAATAACTTTATTTTATTTGAATCTAAATCAATAAAAGTTATCTCATGTTTTAGATGTGCAAACCCTACTCCTGTTACAAGACCAACGTATCCTGTTCCAACAACAACAATGTTCATATTATGCAATATTACCAAATTTGCGATTTAAAATAATAGTAATGATTTATTATGTTGCACATTGGGACAAAATTTTACTTCAATCTAGAGGTCCAATAGTAAAATATTTAGCTACAACAAAAATTAATGCTATTTGCCCAATAGAACACAAGAATGAATTAAATAGTTTTTATAATCACTCAATAAATTGGGAAATTGATAAAACAAAAATTTTAGATATCAAAGGAATTTTTAATCTTGCTTCGATAATTAAAAACAACGGGGAACAAAATATTTATCATATTTTTACTTTAAAGTCTGGAATATTATTTATGATCTCTAAATTTATTACGAAAAATAAATCGAAAAATATTCTATCTGTAACAGGATTAGGTTACTTATTTAGCAAGAATTTAAAAGCAAAAATATTAAGAGTATTGATAAAGCCGATATTTATTTTTTTAATCAACAAAACTTTTCATACTATAATTTTTCAAAATAAATCAGATCTTAGAATTTTTAGTGAATTTACAAATTTTAAAAATGAATCACTTTTAATTGAAAGTTCTGGAATTGAAACCAATGAGTATATTCAAAAAAAAACTTTTAACAGCGAACTAAAAGTACTAATGTCTTCTCGTTTATTGATTGATAAAGGAATCCGAGACTTTGTAGATATCGCCAATAAAAATGAAAATAAGAAATTAAAATTTTTTCTATCTGGTGAGATTGATTACGGTAACCCTAAGTCAATTAACCATCATGAATTACAAAATATAATAAATAATTCTTCAGTTGAATATTTAGGGTATATAGATTTAAGAAAAGAACTTCACAATTATGACATTATTATTTCACTTTCTGATTATGAAGGATTTTCAAGAGTTTTGTTAGAAGCAGCTTGGGTGGGTTTGTTTTGTATTAGTACACTAAATCCAGGTACAGAATTTATATCATATTTTGAGAACTCAAAAATTATTGATAATAAAGACAACAATCAAATTCTTTTATATTTAAACAATCTTTTAAACTCTAATCTACAAATAAGTAATAAAAACAAAAAAATAATTTCTAAAAATTATACAAGTTCTATTATTGCTAATCAATTTTCTAAATTATATTATTTAGATAAATGAAATTTATTCAATTAAATATCTACTTTGTATCATTTATATCTTTTCTTCTTTCAATAATTGGAAACTATTTTGCTCTAAGGTTTAAGAATTTTTTTTATCACAAAAAGAGAGAGGTACTTGAGAAAAGACTTGTTTCAAACTTTATTCCACCCATAGGAGGTGTAGCTACAGCACTTGCATTCTTAATTTCTGTAAACTTTCTTGGAACTTCTGAAAAAACAATAATAGTGATTGGTATTTTTGGAACTTTGATTTCAATTATAGGTGTCATAGATGATTTTTATAATTTAAATTGGAAATCTAAATTATTTTTTCAAATATTGTTTGTTTCAATCCCAGTAATAAATATAAAGACCTATCTTAATATTGAATCATTACTAAAACTTCATATGAGTAATAAATTGAATTTAATTGTTACAATTTTTTGGATTGTTTTTGTAATTAATATAATTAACTTCATAGATAACATGGATGGTTTAGCTGTTGTTGTATCTAGTTCAATTCTTTTACAGATTACTTTACTTACTTATTATTTTAACCAAAATAGGTTAACTGATTTATCGATTGTTTTATTATTTTCAATCCTTGGTTTTTTTGTATTTAATTTTCCACCAGCAAAACTTTACCTAGGAGATTCAGGAAGTTTATTTATTGGTTTTTGTCTAGGATTTTTAAGTATTTTATTTGTTTGGAATCCAGGTGGTGTAAATTCTTTGCTTTTTAACTTAAGCCCAATATTCCTATTTTTTACCATACCACTTTTAGATTTTCTTGTTATTTTTAATCACAGAATTAAAAATAATATAAAGCCGACTACCGGTGGAACGGATCACATATCTCATAGGCTATTAAAAAAAGGTTTGAGTGAAAAAAAAGTATTACTTATTTTTGTAATATATAGTTTTGGTTCATTCATTTTAGTTCTAGCAATTTTGCTTTTTAGACCAGTAGTTTCAATATTGTTTATAACTTTTTATATAATACATTTAAGATTGCTTTATAGTTACTTAATTAAATTAGATACCTTTAGCTAATTTATCTTCAAGTTCTAAAATTCTATCAGGGGTCCCAGCGTCAATCCACCAGCTATTTAATTCTGAAAATGAAGCTATATTATTATTAATATAAATATTTATTAAATCTGTTACTTCATATTCGCCTCTAGAAGATGGGGTAAGTTTTTTAATATTAGAAATTACTTTATTATCAAAAATATAAACACCCACTACAGCTTTGTTACTTTTTGGCTTTTCTGGCTTTTCTTCAATTGAGTCTATTTTCCCATTTTGATCCAATACCAAAACTCCAAATTCTTGAGGATTGTTTACTTCAATTGTAAAAACATGACACCCACCAAATTGATTTATTTGATCAAAATTAATATTTTTTATTGGATTTTCACCAAAAAAATTATCACCCAATACAAATAATGATATTTCACTACCTGTTAGAAATTTTTCTGCCTTAGATAAAGCATGTGATATTCCCAAAGGTTCTTCCTGTATTGCATACTTTATGTCCAAATCTGGAAAGCTTCTCTTGGTAACTTCTTGAGTAAGTTCATCAAATAATGGATTTGTAATTACAACGAATTTCTTAATACCCCATGAGAGAATTTGCTTGATCTGTTGGTTTATCATAGGTGTACCGTTAACTTCCAATAAAACTTTAGTTTTATCGTTATTTCTGAATCCTTGAAGCCTTTTCCCCAAGCCACCAGCTGCTATTATGCAAGTGATTTCTTCCATAAAATTAATTATATAGTTATACTCTAAAGTTGGTTTACAAATGATACAACAAAAAAGATACTTCATAATGCTTAGTATTATTTTGCTGCTAGGTATAATTGTTTATATTTTTTTAGTTCCCAACTTCGAAACAGTTGAGTTTAATCAAGAAGTTGTTGATAATATCGCTGAGGGTATTACAACTACAATTCCTGGTGGTCAGAATAATGAAATTGAAACTCAAGATAATACTGAAATACCAATTGTTTTAGAGAAGGAAGATCCAATTGTTATTCAAGATTTTCTACTTAATAGTTTTGCTAATTCTGATCTTGATAATTTTGATACTTATCTTCTCATTGGCTCTGATGAAAGAAATGAAAATTCATCCCTTTCAAGAGGTTTTGTTGAAGGTGCACGAGCTGATGTAATAATTCTAGGATTATTTAAAAAAGATTCAGATGAGATGTATTTATTATCTATACCCAGAGATACACTAATACAAAACGGGTGCACTGATAACATCGAGAGAATTAATGCAAGTTTCATAAAAAATGTTTGTGGGAATAAAGTTGAAAATTTAGCAGCATCAATAGCAAAACTTACTGGATTAAAAATAGATCATTTTGCAAGTTTTAACTTTGAAGGTTTTGAAGAAATAATAAATTCATTTAATGGTATTGAGATTTGTGTAGATGTAACTCAAAGAGAAGGATACTCTTTCGAACTTCAAAAAGGATGTCAACTAGTTAATGGTTCAATAGCATTAAATTGGGTTGTTTCCAGAAACACTGAAATACTTGTTGGTGAAAAACAAATAGATGAAAATGGTAACGATATCTCTGAATGGAAGTTAATGCCTGGTGTTAGCGACCTAACTAGAAATGATAGACAGCAATATGTTGTACTTCAACTTCTTAAGAGAGTAAAAGAATTTAAAAGCTTATCAGAATTAAATAAATTTATTACAGCACTTGAAAATAGTTTTGTGATAGACGAGAACCTTAGTTTAAACAAAGCTACTAATCTTCTGTGGAACTTAAAAGATACAAATTTCAACAATATCAAAAAACTATCAATGCCAGTTAAAAATTATATTCTAGATGACGGAAGACAAGTTCTTATTATGACAGAAAACTTTACAGATTTTGCTAAATCTCAAGGACTTTTAGATTCATAATTTTCAAAACTATATATTAAATATAAAAAAGGAAATATCCAGAAATAAATTGCTACATCTGGAGAATAAATCAAATCATTTGTAAAATTTTGCGTAATTATCATTAAAAATATTAAATTTTCAACTTTAGTCAACCTAAAATAATTTTTAGTAAACAAAATAACCAAACTAATTAGTATTAGTAAAGTTGGCAATAGCCCAAATTCAACTGCAAAAGTTAAGAAACCATTATGAGCAGTTGTAATTTCATCATATTGCGACAAAGAAAATTCAGATTCAGTAGTTTTAAACTCATAATTTTCTGATATCAACTTTGCAGATCTTAAGCTTTGACCTCCTAAATAATTTATATATCCACTCGAAACATCTTCAACCCAAAAGAAATACATTCTTCCATCAATAATCGACCACTTCCATGACTGGTTATTTATGTTTCCATTTTTTGAAAGTATCGAACTTTGACTAAATAAAGTTTCGTTTCCTTTAGGTATTTCCTCTAAATTTAGTTCAATAATTATATTGAAATCTTTTTCAGATAAATCATAATTATTAGGTATGGCGATCCAATAGCTTCTTGGTCTAAGTAGTTTTAAGCCTAACTCATTAAATTTAATTTTTCCATCGTTCCTATTATCAAAAAAAGAATCTGAAGCAGGCAAGAAAATAAAGTATTCATTATCTCTATTGACTTCATTCAAAATTATCTTTGTACTATTTTCTTCTACACTTATATATATACTTTTTACAAAACCATCTAAGTAAGAACTCCCTGGTGATTGACCATCAGCCCAACCTCCAACTTCAAAATATGAATCATTTTTTAATAAATTTATGATATATCCTGGTGTATGCTTACCACCAATTTGATTCCAGTTTTTTCCATCATTAGAATAATAAAAAGTAACGACAGATCTTGGAAATAGATTATCTTTATAATCAAAATTCATTTTTAAAAACCCATAAACAGGTGAAAAAGATTGAGTAATTTCTTGAGATATAATTATATTTTTTTCTTCCTGAGTATATATAAAATTAAAACTTTCTTCAACTGATTGATCTGGAAGAGTAATTAAATAATCTCTATACACTTCTTTAATATAAAAACCACCACCAGTTCCATCTATAACTTCTATATTTTTTATCGCCAATCCGCTTAAAAAAGTTCTATTAGATTGTTTTAAAAACACTGAAGGAAATAAATATATGAAAATTAGAAGTAAGAATCCTGAAATAATAAATAATGACAATTTTATTTTTTTTGAAACTTTTTTAGATCCATATATTAATACGATTATTCCTAATATAAATGCAATATAAGATCCTCTAGAATAAGTCAGAATTAAATTTATAAAAGTAATAAAAAACATTAACATCCAGAAAATAATTTTATTATTTGGATTAGAATTTTCAGTAAAAAATAATTTATTAATCACATGTAATAAATAAATTGAACAAATAATACCTATTACATTAGGACCACCACCTTGAATACCACCTAATCGTCCTGAAAGAAATATTGTATTACTTCCTGTGTTGTTTAAAATCCATCCATCAACAGCTCCAGGTAATTGAATCTGAAAAAGAATAATTAAAAAATTTACCACCATGACAATCCATAGAGGTTCAAAAATTTGTATTATATTTTTTTTGTTTTTTCTTAGTTCTCTTGCTAGTAAAAAACAAAATATAAAATAAAAATATATTCTCATATTTGTTGTATTAAAAATTAAAAAATTCTTTGTAAAAATATTTGTATACAAAATAAATAAAAAGAAAAATATAACAAATATTTTATCTGTATATGTAAATTTGAAATTTTTAAAGTTTTTTAAAATTAGATAAATAAAAACAAATAGTACAGGTAAATCTTCAAAATTTAAACCAACTAGGTTTAATCCATAGTTTGAAGGAATCAAAAGTGATGAGGCAAGCAAAATTCCTATGACATTAATTGAATTTATATTAAATTTCATAAAAATTATTTTTTGTGGGCCCGGCAGGACTCGAACCTGCGACCGACGGATTATGAGTCCGTTGCTCTAACCAACTGAGCTACAGGCCCTAAAAAATTACGAAATTATAGATTGTACTTTTAAAGCAATACTCATATCACCAGAAACTTTAAGTTTTCCTGTCATAAAAGCAGCTTGTGGGCTTGAAGAACCATTCATTATCGCTTGCATTGTTTCAGTATCAGTTGTTACTGTACATGTGGCTTCACTATCATCTGATGAAATTTCACCATTAACACCATCTATAAATACAATATTGTCACCAGCAATAAATTTTACTGATCCTCCAAGAACACTTAAGTCTTTACCTTCAGCTCTTTCTTTTACTATAGCAAGATAATCCATTATCCCTCCAATCAATTCAATTATAGTTAATTATTATATTTTAAGCTCCGAGGGTGGGACTTGAACCCACAACCAACGGATTAACAGTCCGCTGCTCTGCCAATTGAGCTACCTCGGATAGCAAATTAATAATACTATGTATCAAATAGTATTTAGATAGAATTCTTTTTTCTTTTTAATATCTTCAATTTTTTGAATAATTTTAAAATCTTTTTCGCTTGAATTTTCAAATTTTTGAATCAAATCACTTATCTTCAACTCAGAATAATATAGATAAAGTCTTGCAACTGATTCTTTTAGTTGATCGTCCGAATATGAAACATTCATTAACTTTTCTTTTAACTCATTGTTTTTTTTGACTGATTCAACTTCACTTAAAAATGATTCGTTAATTAAAGTTATTTCTTTTAATTCTGGAGAAATATTGTCTTTTTGCTTTAATATCTCTGAAAAAATAATTTCCTTAAATGTTTCAATTGCTTGTGTTTTGTTACTTTTTATGAAACTAGGTTCAGATGAGGGATTAAAATTAATTTCATTTTTTAAAATTTCTTTTTGCGTATTTAGTTTTAGTGATAAGTAATCTAATGCAACATCAACTTCAAGTGGGCTTAAACTATGAGATAGTAATCTAAAATAATTAAATATTGATACCTTATCTGATTCAATTTGCATTTTATTATCAATTAAATATTCAACTATATTTTTGTTTTCTTTAATTAATGTAGAAAAGTGATCATTCTTTGCTTCATAAAATTCAGAGATATCTTTATAAGATTTAGGCAATTTTAAACAATGTATTTCAATTTGAGTTGAAATATGAGTTTTTAATTCCAAAAACTTTTCAGTAGCTATTAAACCTGCATCGTCATTATCAAAGCATAAAAGAAATTTTTTAGTATATCGAGTTAAAGTATTTAGTTGATTAATGGTAAATGCTGTTCCTGATGCAGAAACTACATTGCTGTATCCTAATTGATTTAATGCCAAAACATCAAAATATCCTTCAACAATATAAACATATTTTTTATCTTTTACAGATTTCAAAAATTTTTGAGTAAAAAATAGGCTTTTATTTTTTTTATATAAAATTGAATCCGAAGAATTTAAATATTTTGGACCAAATTCATCTAACGATCTTCCTCCAAAAGCTATAACTTCGTTTTTAAAATTTAAAATTGGAAATAAAATTCTGTTTTTAAAAAGAAAATTATTATTTGAACTTTTAAATCCAAGTTTTGATAAATCTTGGTCAGAAATATTTTTACTCTTCATATATTTATTTAATGAAGCTAAATCACTCTCAATATATCCTATCCCATACTGTATAACTTCTGATTCACTATAACCTCTATTCTTTAGATAACTCTTAGCTTGAACACCTTGTTCAGATTGAATACTTCTTAAAAAGTACTCATATAGATATTTCATTTTCTCAATATATGAATTAGTATTTATATCATTTTGATTTGATAAATAATTAAGTTTGAAATTATATTTTTCAGCTACGAACTCTACAGCTTCTTGGAATTCAAAATTATTAATCAATTGTACGTAATGAAATATATCACCTCCTTCTTTGCAACCAAAACAATGAAATAGGTTTTCTGTATCTGTAAAGCTCATGCTCGCTGTTTTTTCTCCATGAAATGGACAAAGCGCCATTCCTTTCAAGCCTCTTAATTTTCCTGTAGTAGTTGAAAGTACAAAATCACTAATTTTTGAAATTTTTTTAAGGTCTTCAATTGAATTTTTTGAAATAGACATTAATCTTTTTCAAAAAATTTTAATAACTTATCAATAGATATCCTCTGCTGTTGCATGTTATCCCTATCTCTAATTGTTACTTTACTGTCTTCAAGTGAGTCAAAATCAACTGTTATACAAAAAGGTGTACCGATTTCATCTTGTCTTCTGTATCTTTTACCAATCGATTGAGTTACGTCTATTTCAGTTCGATATTTCCCTAAAAGCATATTATTAATTTCGTTTGCCAGTTTAATTAAATTATCTTTTTTGCTCAGAGGTAGAATACCTATCTGAACTGGAGCTAAGTTAAAGTTAAATGAAAAGAAATTTCTAGTTTCATTATTTACACAATCTTCTTTATATGAAGCGCAAAGTAAGGCAAATACTGTTCTGGTCAAACCTGCAGCTGGTTCAATGACATTTGGAACTATTTTAAAATTATTTTCTGGATCGAAATAGCTTAAATCTTTACCACTAGAATTTTGATGAGCTTCAATATCATATTTACCTCGATCAGCAATTCCCTCTAGCTCACCCCATCCCCAAGGGTATAAAAACTCTATATCAACAGTTTGCTTTGCATAATGGGCTAATTCGGATTCATTGTGTTCTCTAAACCTAAGATAATCTTTTGAAATTCCTAGATTAAGATACCACTGCATCCTTTCTTCCTTCCAGAAATCAAACCACTTTGAAGAATCTTCTGTTTTACAAAAAAATTCTATTTCCATTTGTTCAAACTCCCGAGTTCTAAATATAAATTGACCGGGAGTAATTTCATTTCTAAAAGATTTTCCAATATTTGCTATTCCAAAAGGCAGTTTGGCTCTCATTGTTCTTTGAACGTTTTCAAAATTTATAAAAATCCCCTGTGCTGTTTCTGGTCTTAAATAAACTTTTGAATCTTCATTTTCTGTTGGTCCAATATTTGTTGAGAACATTAAATTAAAATTCTTTGGTTCAGTAAATTCTGGAAAAGCACAATCGCAACTTAATTCATTCAACTTATCACTTCTTAACCTTGTGTTGCATTTCTTACACTCAACAAGAGGATCAGAAAATTCTGATAAGTGTCCCGAAGCTTTCCATACTTGAGAACTTTGAATAATTGAGGTGTCAATTGGAAATATATTTATATCTGAATTACTTCTTAAACTTTTCCACCATTCCTCCGAAATATTTTTTTTCAAAATTGACCCAAGAGGACCGTAGTCATAGGAGCTCCTAAGTCCGCCATATATTGAAGATGAGTTAAAGACAAATCCTCTCGATTGAGCAACTTTTACAATTTTCTCAAAGAGTTCTCTATTAATTTCCACCATATGTTCTATTCCTACTTTTAAATTCTAATAGTACTTTATCTAAAATCTTCTCATCAACATCTGGCCATAAATCATTAATAAAAATTAGCTCTGAATAACTAATTTGATAAAGTAAGAAGTTGCTTAATCTTTTCTCTCCAGCTGTTCTAAGAAGTAAATCTGGATCAGGAATATCAGGAAACTGAAAATTTGATCTCAGTTGTTTTTCAATATTTATTTCATCTAGTTCTTTATTTAAATTGTTATTGTGTAAATTTATAATAGCATTATGTATTTCATTTCTAGAACCGTAATTAAATGCGAAATTAAGATTTAATATTTTATTATTCTTTGTTATTTCCTCAGTTTCAATCATTAAACTTTTGTTTTCTTTTGGAATTTTATTATCTTCTAAATTACCTAAAAATCTAAACTTAACACCTTTTTCATTAAACTCTTCTCTTCTTCTAATTAATATATCTCTGTTAAAAAACATTAAATATTCAACTTCTTTATTACTTCTTAACCAATTTTCAGTTGAGAATGCATAAACCGTCAACCAAAGTATTTTGTTTTTTATTGACCAATCAATAGTTCTAGAAAGAGAGTGCTCTCCGGCAGCATGGCCATTAGTTCTTTCTAGGCCTTTTTCAGTAGCCCAACGACCATTTCCATCCATTATTATCGCTATATGATTTAGTTCTTTTGTGTTATATTTCATTCCAAAGTTTACTCAATATTTTTTCTTCATAAGTCTTTAGTTTAGTTTCTTGATTATGACTAAACCCTAATAAATGCAATAAGCCATGCACTAAGACTAGTTGTAATTCTTCTATTAAAGATTTTTCATATTTTTTTGCATTAATTTTCAAGTCTTCTTTGGATATAAAAATATCTCCTAAAACAACATCTCCTTTTAAATTTGATTTCAATAGATTTTTATAATCTTTAAATATTGGCAAAGTTATAACATCTGTTGAATGATTCTTTTTAAAGTACTCAATATTAAGCGCTTTAGATTCTGTTTTATTTACTGAATGCAACTCAACAAAAATATTATTGTTTAATGGAAAAAAATGTTCAAATGTTTTTAATGCATCATTAAGTGCAATTTTTTCATTTTTTAAAAATTTTCCATAAAAATTAATTTCCAATATTTACTCTTCTTCAATGCTTTCAGGGTACAACACTCTCTGGTGATATAATCCCTCTAAACTTTTTTGAAAAGAGTCTTTGATTAAAGTAATTTCCTTAAATGTTAGTGGTGAGTTTTGTAGCTGGCCATCTGAAATTTTTTCGTTAAATATTTGCTCAATTATATTCCTAATTCTATTTTCGTTAGCATCCTCTTTCATGAAAATAGCTCTACAAGCAGCCTCTAGAGAATCTGCAAACATTAAAATAGCAGATTCTCTAGTTGTTGGTTTAACACCTAAATGCCTATATTCATTTTTATTGACTTGAATACCTTGTTCCTTAGCTTTTTCATAGAAGAATCTAATTACTGAATCGCCATGATGTTCCTCAATTCCTTTATATACAATTTCAGGTAATTTAAATCTTTTTGCTAGTTTTATACCTTCTGTTACATGACTTTTAATAATCTCAGCTGATTCCAATGGATTTAAATGTTCATGAGGAGTTGAATAACCTATCTGGTTTTCAACAAACATTAAAGGATTGGCAGTTTTTCCTAAATCGTGATAGTATGCCATGGCTCTTGCTAGTTGACTATTTGCTCCTATTTTTATAGCTGCACGATCAGCAAGGGTTCCAACTACAAGTGAATGGTTAAACGTGCCTAAAGCATTATCTTCAAGAAATCTTAAAGCTGGGTGGTTTCTATCTGATAATTCAGATAATTTTAAATTTGATGTGATTCTAAATATATTTTCTATATAAGAAATTAATGAGAAAGCGAATAGATTAGTTATTAATGAACTAAAAAATGCAACTAATAGAATTTGAGTTAAATTTGCTTCTTGTCTTAAATAAAAATATACACCAAAAGCAAGTAACGGTTGAGAAAGTGAGATGTAAATTATTCTTTCTCTTAATAACTTTCTGTCTGTTTCTTCTGAAATAAAAATAGCTGGAATGATGGTACCAAGTGCTCCTAACGCAACTAATCCAATATTTCCACCGCCTGCAAGTGCAAGTAAGGAACTAGAAAGTGAAAGTATTAAAGTGGCTCGCAAATTTAAAAGAGTCATAGAAATAATTCCAATAAACGATATTGGTAATCCATATTGTATGAACTTGAAATCAGAAAGCTGAGAAAAATATGAAACACCTCTTAATGAAAGTGAAGACATAAATAGTAAAGTTAATATTAGTAAAAGTTCATTATCATTTTTCCAAATGGAATCTTTTAATCTCCATAGTAAAACATACAAAACCACAAAAACTGAAACAATTATTGGAATTGCAGCTGTTTGAACAGTTCTAGATTGTCCTGATAAATAACCTAATTCATTTAAAGCTTCAAAAATAACATTTGTTATGATCTGTCCTTCTTGAACAATTAATTCATCTTTAAAAAATTGCACTTCAACAACTTGAACAGATTCTATAGCTTTTTGTTTTTGGATGTTCCACAATTCTTCTTCTAGCTTTTGGTTAGCTATTAAATTTTCAGCTATTAATTCTGCAACAGCAGATCCGACTCTGGCCTCAGGAATAATTGCATATATCTCGCTTTGTAAGTTTAAATTAGGAGGTGTGGAAACTATATTTTGTCTAATTTGATTTAAAGAGTCATTACTAATCCCAGAAGTTAGTAATTTATTTGCTTGTAGTTTTGCTTCAATTTCTAATTGGGTTAAATAATTATTTCCATTTTTAATATCATAATTTGATACTTCTACTAAAACTTCAATTGTTGAGGTTGATATAGTCGAAAACAAAAGAGAGGTCTGAATTTTTTCAATCTGTTCAATTTTATTTAATTGAACTATTTCAACAACTGGATTTGTTTCATTAATATCATTTTCATCATCCTGAATAAGTGTCTCTTCAGTTCTGGCTTTAATAACAGTTAAAAACATATCTGTAATTCCGTCAATTACTGTTGAATTAACTTCAGAATCTATAGAGTAAACAGGAGGTACATTATTCAAAGCATTGTCAATTAGATTTTGTGTTTTAAGTTCATCAACAACTGAAATATACCTAGGTGAGTAAAAAGATGCAGGAGATTCATCACCAATATTAATTTCAATAATCTGATTCTCGGGAAAAACAGTGAAAGATATAAACCATACACCTGTAGCAAAAACCATTAGGTACAATACTTTTTTAACGTGTTCAGTATATTTATTCATTATTTTTTGGAAATACTTCTAAAATCTTTGAAACAATTTTGTTTCTTACTATATCAGTTAGCATAAATTCAACTACTTCAATTTCATCTAGTGAGTTTAATGTTTTTCTAACTTTTTTAAGTCCTGATAAATGTGTATTATTTAAATCAACTTGAGACTCGTCACCTGTAATTATCATTTTTGAGTCTTCACCTAGTCTGGTTAAAAACATTTTTATTTGACTTAAAGTGGAATTTTGTGCTTCATCTAAGATAATACATGCATTATTCAAAGTTCTTCCTCTCATATACGCTAGTGGTACTATTTCAATATTTCTCTTTTCAATTAAATACTGTAAGCTTTCATTTCCAAGAAAATATTCCAAAGAGTCAAAAAGTGGAACTAGGTAAGGGTCTATTTTCTGTGACAAATCACCTGGTAAGTATCCTAATCTCTCCCCTGCTTCAACTGCAGGTCTAGTTAAAACAATTTTTTTTATTTTTTCTTCACTATACATTTTTACAGCACTTGCAACTGCTAAAAAAGTTTTACCTGTTCCAGCTGGTCCAATACCAAAAGTGATAGTTGATTTTTCAATTGCTTCTAAGTATTTGAATTGTGTTAAGTTTTTTATTTTAATTTGTTTATTGTTAGTAACTTCAATTTGATTAAAACTTTCATTTTTTTGATTTTTTTTTGTATTTAATTTAGTAAGTAATTCAATATCAGAAATTTCAATATTTTCGTTTTTTTTATTCATAATTACCATTTCATCAAATATTTTTTGGAAATCGGAGATTAACTTTTCATCACCTTCTAAAAATATACTATTACCACGAACATTTAATTCAATGCTAGGAAATGCTTTGCGTAAATATTTTAGATTTACATCATTAATACCTAGGAGTTTTACTATATCTTGATTTTGAGGAATTGTAATTTCTTTCATAGTTAAATATTATTTAATTTTTCTCCACCGATTAAATGCATGTGAATATGAAATACTGTTTGACCAGCATTTTCACCAGTATTTACTATTAAACGGTATCCACTATTATTTATTTCATACTTTTTTGCTAATAACTTTGCAGTTAAAAACATCTGAGCAAGAAGTTGTGAATCCTCTTCTTCAATAAAATTTATTGATTCTATTTTTTTCTTTGGAATTATTAAAATATGAATTTTTGAGACTGGGTTGATATCATTTATTGCAAAAACATAGTCATTTTCATAAACAATATTAGAGTTAACTTCACCCTCTAAAATCAATTCAAAAATAGACTTTTTATTCATAATTTATTTTACATCAATAATGCTGCAGCTGTTAAGGTTGCAGTTTCAACTCTTAATGTAAAACTTGAAATTGAGTAAATAAAATCAAAAGAGTCTAGTTCTTTTTTAGACCAGCCTCCTTCAGGTCCTACAGCAAAATTTTTTATTTTTACAGAATGTTGTTTTAAAGGTTTTCCTGAAATGTCTAAACATGTATCGAAAACATTGAAGTCAATACTATCAACTAGATTTAATTTTGGTACAAATGGTACGCCTGACTGCTCAATAGAAGAAATAACCCAACTCATAATTTTTTCTTCGTTAACGTAACTATTTTGCGTATATTCGGTATTGCCAATAAAAATTTCAGATACACAAAGTTCTGTCAATTTTTCAATTAAAAATCTCAATCTATTTTTATTTTTTAATTGAGGGAAAAAAACTTTCATATCATTCGTTTTTTTATAATTTTCTGATTTAAATATTTCAATCAAATTATTTTCAAACTTTCCAATATATAAATTACCTTGACCATCTGTAAGATTGATTAATTGACCGTTTTTGATTCTAAGCACATCTTTTAGATGATGAATTTTTTTAGAATCAATAATCTCATAATAATCCTTCTCAATTAAATTAATATCAAAAATTGTTGGAATATGCATTACTGTTTTAAAAACTCCTTAAATGCTTCTTTAGGAACCGCAACTTTTCCAATTTGACGCATCTTCTTTTTACCTTCCTTTTGTTTTTCTAATAATTTTCTTTTTCTTGTTACGTCTCCTCCGTATAATTTAGCGGTCACATCTTTTCTTAATGCTTTAATTGTCTCTCTTGCAATTATCCGAGATCCAATAGCTGCTTGGATTGGGATATCGAATTGTTGCCTAGGTATTAATTCTGATAACTTTTTTACTCTACTTCTACCTATATATTCTGCATTTTGCTTAGCTAAAATTGAACTAAATGAATCAATAGTTTGACCATTAACTAAAATATCTAATTTAACTAAATTACCTTTTTCATAATCTAACAATTTATAATCTAAAGTTGCAAAACCTTGAGAAACTGATTTTAATGAATCATAAAAACCAGTTACAAGTTCTAACAGAGGAAGTTTGTATTGTATTTTTACCATAGTTGTTGACAAATAGTTAATATCTAGCTGTTGCCCTCTTTTCTCGTTTAATAATTGAATTACCGAACCAATATATTCTTTTGGTAAAAGTAAATTAACTTCACAATATTTTTCTTCTATAGATTTGATATCTGTATATTTATCAATTTCAGTTGGGTTTTTTATTAAAATTTCTTGATTATTATTTCTTACTATTTTAAATTCCACTGAAGGTGGGGTAACAATCAAAGATAGATTAAATTCTCTTTCTAGTCGTTCAATAACTATCTCAAGATGTAATAATCCTAAAAATCCACATCTAAAGCCGAACCCAAAAGCTGAAGACGTCTCTGGTTCAAAAAAGAAACTCGCATCGTTTAGAACATATTTGTCTAATGATTCTCTTAATTTTGTATACTCATCACTATCTGAAGGGAATACACTAGAAAATACTGTTGGTTGTGGTTCTTTATAACCTGAAACAATAATAGGTTTTGGGTCGTCATCTGAAACTAAAGTATCTCCTACTCTTATTTGTGATAAATCTTTAGCTCCAGTTACAACATATCCAACCTCACCTGATTCTAAAGATTTAGAAGGTGTAAATTTTAGGTCAAAATACCCTATCTCCGTGGGAGAAAAAGAAAAATTAGAATTTACAAGTTTTAATCTTTGATTCTGAAGAATTTCTCCACCAAACATCCTAATAGAAGCTACTACTCCTCTATAAGTATCAAAAAATGAATCAAAAATCAATGCATTAATGCTGCTAGATTTTTTTTCAGGAGGTGATATTAATTTTGGTATTTCGAGTAATAAATTGTCAATACCTAGTCCTGTCTTAGCTGAAATTTCAAATATTTCATTTTCTCTAGATCCAATTAAATTAAATATTTGTTTTTTAGTACTAGATACATCAGCATCAATTGAATCTATTTTATTTAGAACTGGTATCAATTCCAATCCTGCTTCAATTGCTGCATAAGAGTGGGCAAAAGTTTGTGCTTGAATACCTTGAGTTGCATCTACAAGCAGTAAAGCACCATCACATGCAATTAATGCTCTAGAAACTTCATAAGAAAAGTCAACATGTCCTGGGGTATCAATAATGTTTATTATTAAATCATTAAATTTTAATCTGACTGGTTGAGATTTAATTGTAATACCTTTTTCACGCTCTAAATCCATAGAATCAAGAACTTGATCTTTATGTTCGCCAGGTTTTATTAATCCAGATTTTTCAATTAATCTATCTGCAAGTGTTGATTTTCCGTGATCAACATGGGCTATTATTGAAATATTTCTGATATTTTTATTATTTAACATATGTATTAAGTTAATATCTTATATACTGAAAGGTTTTAAATGGCAAATATTAAATCTCAAAAAAAGAGAATTAAACAAGATAAAATAAGAAATTCTAGAAATAAATCACTTAAGTCAGAGCTTAAAACTGCACTGAAAAATGTAACTTTAGATTCAAATGAAAAAAATAAAGAACAAGCATTAAAATCTCTGGATGTAGCATTCTCAAAAGGAATTATAAAAAAAAGTTACAGGGATAGAAATAAATCTAAAATATCAAGTCTCTAAATTTTTTTTTATAGCTACTAAAAACCTTTTAGCCACAGTAGATTCAAAACTATTAGATATTAAATTATTTTCAATTTTGTTTATTAAATTTAAAGATTTATCAATTTGATTTTCATTTATTTTATTTTTTTTTAATGTGGCATCTTTATACTTAAAATCTATTTTTTCATTTAAAATCTTAGATACATATGGAGTATCAAATTGATAAAGTAATTTAATTCGAACTAGTTCTTTTGATAAGTATGATAGAAAAGTTTTAAATGTGTTTTCATCACTTGTAAAATTTTGTATCGCATCAAGTTCATAATTTTTATTTACATTAAATATAGAATTTGATAAATCCCAAGGGTTTATATTTTTCTTTTTTAAATTAGAATATAGAATTTCTATTTCTTGAGAAATATCATTAAATTTACTTAGATTTGATTTTTTAATTTGAAATATAAAATTTTCATAATGATTTAAGTCTGATTTATTTTCATCTGTTAATTGAAAAAATTTATCATAAACAAATTTTAAATTTTCAGTTTCAAATAGTGGTGTTCGATAATCTTTTAAATCAACATATGAGATTTTTGTATAATTTTTTTTTAATATCCCAAACTCATCTAAATCAGATAATAAACTCTCAGTAACAATAAGCTTCATTGCCCAACAAAATTAATTAATTTATTTTTAATAAAAATAACTTTTTGATATGTTTCTTTTTGAATTTGAAATTCTTTAAAGCACAATTCTTCAATATAAACTTGCTCAGAATTTGAAGGAATATTTTTAGTAAATTTCTTCTTGCCATTTATTTGAATTACCAATTCATAAAATGGGTCTTGTAAATTACTGGTATCAACGCTGGGCCAAGTTTTTTTAGATAAATTACCACTACCAAATAATTTATCTAATTCGCTAGAAATATGAGGTGCAAGAGGATAAAGCAATTTTGTAAAATCATCAATAATTTTTGACTTATTAATTTTTGAACAATTAAATTCATTATCTAAAAAAATTGATAACTCATTATTAAATTTCATTAAATCTGATACCGCAGTATTAAACTCGAATTTGTTTAAATGATTAGTTACAGAGTTTACAGTTTGGTTTAGCTTCCTAATTATTTCATTTTCTTTACTACTTAAAGCATCATTTAGTTGATTAAGGTGATTTATATTTTCCCATACTTTATTTAGAAAACGTTTGGTCCCTTCTATTCCTCCATCGTTCCACTCAACGCCATCGCTTGGTGGAGCCATAAATAATATATATAACCTAAGCGCATCAGCTCCATGTGTTTTAAAATATGATTCTGGATCAACTGTATTCCCTTTTGACTTAGACATTTTAGAACCACCAAAGTTAATCATGCCTTGTGAAAATAAATTTTGGAATGGTTCATCAAAATCTAATAACTTAATATCTCTTAAGGCTTTTACAAAAAATCTTGCATACAATAGATGGAGAATTGCATGTTCTACACCACCAATATATTGATCTACAGGAAGCCATGAATTAACAGAGTCTCTTGAAAAAGGCAGTTCATTATTTTTAGGATCAACAAATCTTAAAAAATACCATGATGAATCTACAAAAGTGTCCATAGTATCAGTATCTCTCTTTGCATCACAACCACATTTATTACACTGAACATTTAAAAATTCTTTACTTTTTGCTAAAGGTGACTCCTCCGAGTTTTTATAGTCGTCGATATTAGGTAAAAGAACTGGTAAATTTTCATATAGTTCTGGAACAATACCACAGTTATTGCAATGTATAACGGGAATTGGTGCGCCCCAATATCTTTGTCTGCTTATTAACCAATCCCTTAATCTAAAAGTTGTTTTTGCAGTGCCAATATTATTTTTTACCAGATAATCAATAATTTTTTCAGAAGCTTCAGAGTGAGATTTAAGTCCATTAAAACTTTCTGAATTAATTAATTTCCCTTCTCCTATATAAGCATTATCTAAACTATTTGTTATTTCACTACTGTTACTTATAACTTGAATAATCTCAAGCTTATACTTTTTTGCAAAATCGAAATCTCTTTGGTCGTGAGCAGGAACTGCCATTATTGCACCAGTTCCATAACTTGCTAAAACATAGTCAGCTATCCATAAAGGAAATTCTTTACCATTTATTGGATTAATAATTTTTAAACCAGAATCTACTCCAGATTTTTCTTTAGAAGTTGAAAGCCTTTCAAAATCAGTCTTTTTATTTGAAAACTCAATATATTTTTTTATTTCATCTTTATTTTGAGAAATTTCAATTATTTCATTGATTAACTTATGATCAGGTGAAACAATTGCAAAAGTCATACCAAAAATAGTATCTGGTCTAGTTGTAAAAACATCAATTTTTAGTTTTGAGTTTTTTACTTCCAAAGAAAACTCTGCACCTTCGGATCGTCCAATCCAATTTTGTTGCATTGCTTTAACGTTTTCTGGCCAATCAGCAATTGTATCTAGTCCATCTAATAATTCTTGAGAATATTGAGATATTTTAAAAAACCATTGATTTAAATTTTTTTGAATTATAACAGTATCGCAACGTTCACAAAGACCTTCTACTACTTGTTCATTTGCAAGAACTGTTTTACAAGAGTCACACCAATTAACTGGTGCATCTTTTTTATAAGCTAAATTTTTTTCAAATAGTTTTAAAAATAAAAATTGAGTCCATTTGTAATAATCCGTACTGTGAGCAGCAACTTCCCTAGTCCAATCATATAAAGAACCTAATCTTTTTATTTGACTTTTCATGTTTAATATTCTTTCTTCTGTAAATTTTTTTGGGTGAACACCAGTTTTAATAGCAGCATTTTCAGCTGGAAGTCCGAAAGAGTCCCAACCCATTGGTGATAACACATTAAAATTATTCATTAGTTTATATCTAGTAATTACATCTCCAATTGTGTAATTTCTTATATGACCCATATGTAAATCTCCTGAAGGATACGGGTACATGCATAAATTGTAAAATTTTTTGTTATTTGATTTTGAATTTAAACCTAATATATTCTCTCTATCCCAAGTTTCCTGCCAAAAAGATTCTATTTTGGAATATTCATAAGCTTTCATGATTGATATACCTTTTCTATTATTGGATATAAAACTTTAACATCATATTTTTTTAAAATCATTTCAATATTTTTAATTTTATCAGTGTAAATTGATTCTATTTTGTATTCTCTATATGCATGCTCAATCTGAAAAATTAAACTTTCAAGATTATTAAATAAATATCCGTTATCATTTGAAACAAATTGATTCATTGGAGGATTATTTCTTACTATGCATAACTTCTTATAACTTAATGCTTCAAGCAGAACTAAACCAAGTCCTTCTGAAAAGGAAGGAAAAATAAATATATCTATTGAATTAAAAAAACTTTCTTGGTCTTCTACATAACCTAGGAATTTGAAATTCTGTTTTCTATTTTCCAAAATTTTGGAATACAAAAATTGCATATACTCTTTTGAACCTACACCTCCGACAATACAATTAAAATCTATGCTGACATTATTTAATGAATCAATTAAATCTTCTATTCCTTTGTTTCTATTCAACCTTCCAAGAAATCCAAAAGTTATTTTATTATTACTTAAATTTTTGAAATTTTTTTTATCACTTATCCAATAATTTACAACTACTGGTTTTAAATTAGTATTTAGTTTTTTTACCCAATCTTCAACCTCTTTTGAAATTACAATTAATTGGTCTGCATTTTCCCAAGCTTTATACAAGTTTCTGAAAAAAATTAACTTTAATTTATTAACAAAGCTCTCTTCAAGATAAGTGTTATATTTTCCATGAATAGAGACAATCCATTTAAAACTTAAAGATTTTTTGAAGATTTTTTTAATTATAAAAATCATATAATCACTTCTTGGCTGGTGTGTATGGATAACGTCAAAATTTTTGTAATTAATTATCATTTTTAGTTTAATGTATGAAAATGGATTAAACATTCGTGGTCCTTTTAGACGATGTATTTTAATATTTAATTTTGATATTTCATTTTGAATTGAAAATATATTAACTTTATCTTTACCAATAGTAACAATCTCAACATACAAACCATTTTTGAGTTGTTCTTTACATAAATCTAAAAGATGTGTTTCCGCTCCTCCACGGTTTAAAGAATTGATAATATGACAAACTTTCATTTATATTCTTGGTGTTATCCATGTTGACTTTGGTGGTAAAAGTTCTTCCAAATTTTTTATGTCATTTATATCTATTGGTGTAAAATTTATTAATCGCTCATAAGGAACAGTTTTGTCACCAACCGGAATAATTAAATTATTTTTTTGAATTTTTCTTTTAAATTCATAAAGAGAATATTTATTGTCATAGCGTTTAGAAGAAAAGTATTGTTTTTTAAATCTTATAGAGTTATTAAAATTGTCCACCTTTTGAAAACCATTTTCTTTTAAGCATGACTCAAATAAATTATTTTCGGTATTAATTTCAAAGTTATAGGTTTCAATTTTTACATCTTTATAATGCACTAGAACACATTTTAACTTATGAGTTTGATTTGATCTAACAGCATAATCCCATCTATGGTGTCCATCTAATAAATAAAATTCAACTATTTCAATATCTTCATAAACTTTGTTTGATATATTTTCTGTAAAAGATGTAACAATCAAAGGTTCGAAATTTTCTATTTTAACATTTTCAGTTAATTTTATTTTTTCATTAATTTCTTCATGAAGAAACATTTTGTCTTTTTTAAAATCAAACATTTCAAAATTAATAAGATAAGCTTCACATTTATAATTTGAAAAAAAATATTTTTCAGTTAGATTAATTTTCATTTTTATACTTTTCTTAAAAACTTTTCAATATGATCTAATAAATAACTCACCATTTCATCAGTAATACTGTTGTATAAACTTATTCTTATTCCACCTACGCTTCTATGTCCATTTATTCCTATAATTCCATTTTCTTTTGTGTATTCTAAAAAATTTTTTGTATGTTCTTGGTTTTTAAAGTTGTAAGTTATATTAGATCTTGATCTAAATTCACTTTTGTCTAGAACAGTAAATACATCATTGCGTGAGTCTAAATAATCATAAATTAAACTTGATTGATTAATAGACTTCTTTTCAAAATAATCTATTCCACCCATTTCAACCATCCACTGAAGTACTAAATCAAAAATGAATATAGAAAATGTTGAAGGTGTATTTAATATTGATTTTTTATCATTTAACACTTTTAAATTTAAATATGCTGGGTTGTTATTTTCAATTAAAAAATCTTTTTTAATAATACATAAAGTTACTCCAGGTATACCTAAGTTTTTTTGTGCACCTGCATATATATAATCTATATTCTTGAAATTCTGTTTATATGAACCAATATCTGAAGACATATCAACTATTAAGTTTGAATTTTTAATTTTTGACAACTCTCTGATTTGAATACCGTTAATCGTTTCGTTACTAGTGATATGTAAAAAGTCAAAATTTGAAAAATCATTTAAGTAAATAGAACCAATCGTCTCATAATTTAGTTCAATCATTTCAACATTACTTAAAACTTTTGAAAAATCTTCAAATGTTTTCATTCCCCAATGACCATTTACAATGCAACCAATATTTTTATCAATTGCAATATTATTCGGAATAAGTGTATTTTGATATGTAGCACCTCCTTGTAAAAATAAAATTTCATACTCATTTGGTATATTCAATATTTTTATTAAATTATTTTCTATGTTCTCTAATATTTTTGCAAATTCATTACTCCGATGAGATATTTCTAAGATGGAACTATTTATAGGCTTGAAATTTACTATAGCTTCTGATGCCTTATTAATGACATCTATAGGTAGCTTTGATGGTCCAGGACTAAAATTAAATAACTGGGTCATAAATTATTTCCTTTTTTATCATTTTATAACAAACTCCAAATATCAAACCTGTAAATGCCGTTAGTTCTTCAATTGGAATCAAAAAAAATAAAAAAATTATAAAATGCAAATAAACAACATTTGTTTTATTTCTTGAAAAATAAATTGAAATAATAAAAATTGAACCAATTATTACCAAAAACAAACTTCCGTATGTTATATAAATGTTTATAAATAAATTTTGAAAGTTTGGTGTGAATTTTAAATAAGAATAATTACCAGTTCCAAAATTTTGAGATAAATATCTAGTGCTTAAGAACTCAGGCAATGACCTATTAGTTAAATATTGTTCAATTAATAGATTATTATTAATAAAATTACTGAAATTGTTTAAAGGCATATATAAACCTAAGCTAGTTTCATTACTGCCTTCATTGAAAAAATAATTAATGATTTTTCTTCTATCAGTATCAAGATTTGTAATATCTTCATAAATATCAGTTTTATAATATGCTTCAGTAGTGTTATAACTTATTTCAAATTGAGTACAATCACTGCTTTTAGGATTAACATTGCACTCAATAATTGAAATAAATGAAAATAGAATGGGAAGTGATAAACCAAAAATAATTTTATTGTTAAAATTTTTGCTATCATTCATTTTTAATTTTTTTAAAAATGCCATGAAAAAATAGACAATTAAAAAAATTGAAAAATAAATTAGTATTAAATCACTGGCTGCAAGTCCAATGCAAATTGAACTAGTTAATATAAGGAAAAAACTAACCTCTTTTTTGTAATTTAAAACTAAAAGATAGAGAGGAGTAATAAATGAAACAAATAAAAGAGGCTCTCTAAATGTACCTAGAAGTCTATGGTGTTGATATGGCCAGAAAGTAGTTTGAAGTGAATTTCCAAGTAGGTTAGTTCCTGATCTATTTCTAGTAAACTCAGGTAAGTCATAAATCTGAGCAAAATATATATATAAGCTTAATAAAGAACTTATAAGAATAAACTTCTCCAAATATACAAAAAAGCTACTTGTACTTTCAAAATTAAAAGTTGTAAAAAAATATAAGAAAACTACAAAAAATGTAATCAGATTAAACAGTCTTACATTTTCAGTGCTAAGTAAGTAAAAATTATTAGTAATTCTTAAGGTAAAAAAAACTGGAATAAAAATTACCAATAAAAAAGTATAAGAAACTAGAGAAATTTTTTTTATTTTTTTGTTAGTAAGATAAATGGCTAAAAAAAATAAAATAATAAAGCCGAAATATTGATAAGGAATTTTTTTAAAATTATATGCATCCAGACTTATTAGGAATAAAGCAAAAATTACAATTGGATTGGCTAATTTTTTTATGTTTTTTAACACAATTCAATGATAACTATTATAAGCTATTTAAATTTAATTTTTTATAAATGATATTTTTTATAAATGTAAAATTCATACGTTTTCTGAAAAATAATACTGAGCGTTAGTGCACTTGCTAATCCAATTGCTTTAAATTCTGTTGCTAAAACATTTGCAAATGTTAAAAATACTATTGTTCCAATTATCCTTGCAATTGAGTGATAATGAATTTTTTCAGCAAAAAGTAATTTTTGCCTTATCCAAAATGAACAAAAATAAACAATATATCCAATTACTAAAATTCTTAATGGCTGATTACTTTGAGCATATTCTTGACCTGCAATTAATTCAATTAAGAATTTTCCTAAAACAAAATATAATAAAGAAATAATTGTTGAAATAGGAAAAAGTACTTTTATAAAGAAATTATTAATACTGAATTTATTATTATTGACACTTAAATTATGTTGGATAAAAGGGTTTAAGACTGCAATTAAACTATCAATAGGCTCTACTAATCTTTTTGCTATTCTATAAATACCTACTGTTGAATAGTCTGCAAAATAACTCAAAATTACAACATCAAAATGCTGGGGTATAATTCCAACAAACTGGTCTGATCTTTGCTTTAAATAATTCGTTTTAGTTTTTTGAAAATAATTATTTAGTTCAGAAAGTTGAATTTTAAAGTTAATAATTTCTTTCCTGATTGAAAATAAACTCAACATTCCATAAACAAAAAAGTGAGATGCAAATGCTAAGAAATAAAATTCTATTTTTGGTGAATAACTAAATAAAATTAAAATGGATAAAAATCGAATAGTTGTTGAAACTACTTCAATTTTCGCTAATTGTGAATATTGTCCATGTAAAGTTAATATAGCTTTTGCTGTTTCAGAAAATGAATAAATTATTCTTGATATAATCAAAAATCCAATAAATAAATCAAACTTATATTCACCAAATAATGAATTTAATGAACTATGGAAAACTAATATTGTAATAAATGCACCAAGAGCACTAATTAAAAAATCAAATATAAAAGATGTAAATATATGTGTTGTCCCATAACTTTTAAAATACAAGAGTGAAACATCACTATTACGTGCATGTAATATTCTAAAGACTAGTGATATTAGTGTTAGTACTAATACTGCACGCCCAAATATATCAGGGCCGAGTGATCTAGACACAATACCAATTTGAATAATTGAAATAATTGCAATCAACAACTGAGAACTAGACAATGATTTAGTTTCAAATAACACTTTTTTTAAGTAATTAGCATTCATTATATAGAAGTGGAGCTGAGGGGATTTGAACCCCTGACCCCCTGCATGCCATGCAGGTGCTCTGCCAGCTGAGCTACAGCCCCTAAATATTTATCCGAATTTAGCAATAATTTGGCTATCAAAATATATATCCTCAATATTGTAGTATTCTCTTGATTCTTCATTAAAAATCTGAATCAAGATACTATTCATACTAATTAGTAGCCATGATGTGTTATAACCTTCGTAATTAATTTTTTCAATTTTAAGATCTTTTTTTATTTTTTTAATTATAGGATTCATTTGAGCAATTGAATTTGCTGTTGCAATTAAAACATAGTCATAAAATGTATTTTTATTTAACTCAATTAATTTAATATTCGTAAATTTTTGAGAAAACATTAAATCTATAAGACTGTTTAAAAGGAACTCTTTTTGAAAGTCAATTTTAAAATTTTGGTTCACTTATAAATATATTACCATGTAATTTAAAAGGCACTATTCTTAAATTGGGGACAGTTTGAAAAAAATTATCATCGTAGGTGCTGGTGAAGTAGGAAGTTTTCTTGCCACAAAATTATCTAGTGAACAACACGATGTTGTTGTAATTGAGAAAAACTCATTAAAAGTAGAAGAGCTCAATAACACTATTGATGCTCTAGTAATTCAAGGAAATGGTGGTAGCCCCTCTTCGTTAGCTCAAGCTGGTGCTGAAACTGCTGACTTAATTATTGCAGTAACAGATGATGAAAATGCTAATATGCTTTCCTGTTATATTGCAAAGAATATGGGCACTCAAAAATCATTTGCTAGAGTTCAAGACAGTTCTTTAAAAAATGAACTTGAAGAATTAAATATTGACCAAATTATCGATCCAAGTGAAAGTGCATGTGACGAAATTGAAAAATTGCTTTC
>Ga0255757_10000315_pt1 | contig 46704 bp, 43 predicted proteins | sample 071ome_27_FD_179957 | JGI IMG/M metagenome (GOLD analysis project Ga0255757, IMG submission 179957) | Coastal salt marsh microbial communities from the Groves Creek Marsh, Skidaway Island, Georgia - 071409AT metaG (version 2) | ecosystem: Environmental > Aquatic > Marine > Intertidal zone >...
GGTTTGCTTCTGCGTAGCGAAGGGGGGAATCGAACCCCCGACCTCAGGGTTATGAATCCTGCGCTCTAACCATCTGAGCTACCTCGCCGTGAGAGGCGGCAAAAATAGGGCAAGAGTGGCATTTGGGCAATTGCAAAGATGAATTTTACAAAGAAGGCAAGTTTGGCCTAAAATGAGTTTTGCAGTTTGGAACGAAGGCCTATATTGCGGCTCAAACGCTTTGAATCTACCATGTCCGATCGCAAGAAAATTGTCCTTGAATTCCCAGTGCGCAGTTCTGCGGCTATGTTGTACAACTTCCTGTCTACGCCTAGCGGTTTGGCAGAGTGGTTTTGCGATGATGTGAATTCGCGCGGGGACAAGTACACGTTTATGTGGGGAGATTCGGAGGAAATCGCCTTTTTAGTCCGAAAAAAGCAAAGCCAGTTTATCCAATACAAGTGGGAGCACGACGAGAGCGATGAAAAGTTCTCTTTTGAATTCCGGATTGAAGTGGATGAGCTGACCGGGGATGGCCTCCTTACCGTAACCGACCATGTGGAGCCCGAAGAGGAGCAAGAAATGCGCCTGCTGTGGCAAAGCCAAATTACTACCTTGCTTCGCACGATTGGTTCCTAAGTAGGTGCCATGAATAAAACTTACACGCATACGTTTTTTCTTTTTTGGGCCCTTTTGGGCTTGATGTACGTATTCGTGGGGTCCCATGCCTTCATGCACAGCATTCAAGACAATCGATGGCTTTGGGCAGACCCCCTTTTTCAGTTGTGGACCCGGTTAGGTGAAGGCTGGCACATGCCCCTGGCATTTTTCGCCCTGTGGAGGGTGCATTCGGATACCCAGAAGCGGACGACTGCCTTGAAGGCGCTTGGTGCAACGGTTCTCTTGGCCATTGTACTTCCCCAAGGCATGAAGTGGGTGTTTTCAGACAGTCCGCGGCCCTGGACCGTTTTCCCAACGGTGCACGAGCTTCCGGGTTTGGTGAAGAGCTTTTATAAGAGTTTCCCTTCCGGACATACGGCCTTTGGTGTGGCCTGGACGGCGGCATGGGCCACGTTAGCGCCCAAGAAGTACCAATTTCCCCTGGCGATGGCGGTGGTAGCCTTTGGCGTAGGATTTAGCCGAATTCACTTGCACATGCACTGGTTGCACGATGTCATCGCGGGCGGTCTTTTGGGCCTGGGATGCGCGTATGTGGGCATTCGGTGGTCAGGATTTACCGAAACACACTAATTTCACTTCATGAAACTACTCGAAAATAAAGTGGCGCTTGTCACAGGCGCTTCCAAGGGAATTGGACGCGCGATCGCTCAGCGATTCATCGAAGAAGGCGCCAAAGTAGCCTTCACCTATTTGTCCAGCGTGGAAAAAGGCCAAGCGCTCGAAGCTGAGCTCATTGCGTTGGGAGGCGAGGCGAAGGGATTTCGTTCGGACGCTTCGAGCGGTGAACAGGCGGAAAAACTCATCAACGACATCGTTGAACACTTTGGCCAAATCGACATCATCGTCAACAACGCCGGCATCACGCGCGACACCCTGATGCTGCGCATGACCGAGGAAGATTTTGACAGCGTGATCAGCACCAATTTGAAGTCGGTTTTCAACACGACAAAGCACGCACAGCGCTACATGATCAAACAGCGCAGCGGCAGCATCATCAACATTTCCTCCATCGTGGGCATCAAAGGCAACGCGGGTCAATCCAACTATGCAGCTTCTAAGGCCGGTATCATCGGCTTTACCAAGTCCGTGGCGCTTGAACTGGGTTCGCGCGGTGTACGCTGCAACGCGGTGGCTCCAGGCTTCATCGAGACCGAAATGACCGGTGTGCTGGACGAAAAAGTGGTGCAATCTTGGCGCGACGCTATTCCCTTGAAGCGCGGTGGACAGCCTGAGGATGTAGCCAATGCCTGTGTTTTCTTGGCGAGCGATTTAGCGGCTTACGTTTCTGGACAAGTCCTGCAAGTCGACGGTGGCTTGTTGACCTGATTCGACCTTGTGACCATTATTAAAAAAGCGCAGCGAGAGCTGCGCTTTTCTTTTTTAGGTCGGCTGCGTTTTTTAAGCCGCGGCCGATTTGGGTTGAATGCGCAAGGTGGCCAAAGCCGCTAAGAGGAGCAGCATGTCGTAGATGGGGTTGACTGCGCTCTGCTGCAGACCAAAGGAGTATTGGATTCCAAAGAATCCGTCGTTCATGTTGATAATCTGGGAGAACGAGAGGGTAGGTTTTGCCATGCGTCTAGGTGCTAGGGATCCTCAAAGGGTTCGTGAATTTCTGCATTTTTTACGTGCCCACGACGCGCGGAATGAAAAAGGGCGGCCCTGCTGGGCCGCCCTTTCATCTTTTATTTCTTTTCCGGGATTATTCCGCGGTAGGAGCTACCAGATTGGCAGCTAGGAATTCGCGAAGTGCATCGGGCTCCAGGTTGCGTGCCACGATGGTTTGGTCCGGGCCGATCAGTACGTTCTGGGGAATGGCGCGGATGGAGTAGGCCTTGGAGGCGGAGTTGTTCCAGCCTTTTAGGTCCGTCATCTGAGGCCACGTAAGACCGTCTTCTTTGATGGCGCCCATCCACTTGCCGTAGTCGTCGTCAAAAGCGACCCCTACAATCTGGAAACCAGCGGCCTGATACTCTGCGTACACTTGCACCAATGCCGGGTTTTGCGCGCGGCAAGGTCCACACCAAGAAGCCCAGAAGTCTACCAAGGTGTAGCCTTGGCCCAAAAGGCTAACCAAGTTCACATCGGTGCCCAGGGTGTCCTTCTGGTTCAAGTCCAGTACGGGTTGGCCTATGGCGACGCGCTTCAACGCCGTTACACGCTCCTGGAGTACTTTGACGTCGTTAGAACCGTAGGCATCTTTAGGAACGCCCATCAGGACGCTGTCGAGCACCTCCACTTCCTCCATGTACATGTAGCGGTTGGCGATCAAAGCGCCTAAGGCACCGTTCTCCATGGCGAATTTCTTGTTCTCCTTTTGAAGCTTGTCGTATTCCGCTTGCAAGTGGTTGCTAATCGAGTCGACCGTAGCCGTATCGCTCATGGCTTCCGCCGCTTGCAACGTTTCATTGAAGGAACGTGCGTAGTCGCTAAAGGCGGTCTGCTTGTCGTTGAAGGTGTTGAAAGAGGTCATCTCTTCGGTGCCTTCCAAGCGGCCTGTGAAGGGCACTTCGCTCGCATCGCCCGCAAGGGTCAATATGCCACGGTAGCCCCATCCAGCGATGGGTTGGGGAAGGCCTGCAATGCGCACGTAAAAGGACGTGGGGCCTGCAGGAGCGAATGACAAGGTGCCTTTGCCGTCCTCCAAAACAATAGAGTCCGCCGCGTACCAGTCAGCAGTGTCGCGAACCATAATGGTCGCCCAACCTTCTTCTTCCGAAGGGTTGAAGTTCTCCAGGGCAATCTCAATTTTGAGGTCGCTGGGTTGACAGGCTACCAAGAGCGCTAAGGCTCCAGAAGCCAAAAGGAATTTGAATGCTTTCATGCCGCGAAGATATATCTTTACGGGATGCGCAAATACACGTCAATTTTCACAGTAGCCGCGTTGACGGCACTCAGTTTTAATGGGTTAGGGCAGGGAATGTGGTTCCCGGAAGGTGCTGCTGCTCAATACGATAAAATGAAAGCCATGGGCATGAAGATGTCCTGGAACGACATTTATTCGGAAGGTGGTTCTGGAAGCCTCAACGATGTCGTGGTTCACTTTGGCGGCTTTTGTACGGGCGAAGTCATTTCTAGCCAAGGCTTGGTGCTCACTAATCACCACTGCGGTTTTGATGCCATTCAAACGCATAGTTCGCTGGAAAACAATTACTTGAAAGATGGTTTTTGGGCCGAAACCCTTGCGGACGAAAAGCCCAATCCCGGGCTCTATGTAGATTTCATTGTGAAAATGGAACAGGTGAGCCTGGATGTATTCCCACTAATCGCGCAAGGCAAGAGCGAACGCGAAGCCATTGCTGAGGTTCTCGAAGTTAAAATGGCGAACTACCCCTCTAAAGACGGCTACATGGGTCATATTGATGCCACGTACGCGGGCAACGAGTACGAACTTACTATTGCACGCCGCTATTCCGACGTTCGTCTCGTGGGAGCTCCACCCAGTGCGGTGGGTAAGTACGGGGCGGATACGGACAACTGGGTCTTCCCACGTCACACGGGGGACTTCTCCATGTTCCGAATCTACACGGCCCCTGACGGCAGTCCTGCGGAATACAGCGAAGACAACGTCCCCATGCAGGTAAAAAAGCCTTTGGTGGTTAGCCTGAAAGGAAGCGAAGAGGGCGATTTCTCCATGATTTACGGTTTCCCCGGACGTACCACCAGCTACTTGCCCGTGTCCGAAGTGGCTCAGCAGTTGGATGTGATGCTTCCTGTCCGCGTAGCGATGCGGGATTTAGTTCTTAGCACGTGGGACAGCGCCATGCGTGTGGATCCTGCGGTTAAAATTCAATACGCGTCCAAATACGCCTCCGTCTCAAACGGCTGGAAGAAGTGGATTGGTCAAATCGAGGGCATGGAAGCCGCACACGGCTTGGATACGCTCCAAAAACGCGAAGCGGCCATGGTGGCCTGGTCCAGCAAGCAGTTGCTCAACCAAGGGGCCGCTGGTGCCTTGGTGGCTTCCTTTGCCGCGCAGAATGCCGCTCTTGAGAACGACCGCTTGGGCTTGGTCTACTGGCAAGAAGTATTGCCGCGTTGGGAATTGGCCACGTGGAGCCGTTTAGCTCAAGACTTGGTGAACACCTACGACAAAGGGGGCGATTGTGGGCCTGCTATTGCCGCTTTGCAGGACTTCCACAAAGACTTTGTGCCCGAATTGGACCGTCGCGCCTCCAAGCGCTTGGTAGCAGCATGGCGCGCCGCGGGGGAGGAAAATCCCGCATTGGGCGTTCCCTTGGAGTACTTCGCTGAGACCGAAGCGTTTATTCAAGGCTACTTCAATCCAGACTTGTACAACAGCCTGCCTGCTGTGTCTGCAGATGCCGAAGTGGCTGGCCTGGTAGCTGCGCACCGCAATCACTTGGCCTTTTCGCTCTGGCCAGACTTGTTGGCCATGTACCGGGCGCATTCGGGCAAGTTGCGCGATCCTGAAAGCGAATATGCCGCGGGCATGAAGGCCTGGATGCACGAACGCATGCAAGCCGCCAATGAAAACGGGGAAGGCATCAACGCCAACATCGCATCGGATGCAAACTCTACGTTGCGCTTTGCCTACGGCCGTGTAGGAGGATTGTCTCCCAAGGACGGCGTAACCTATAAGCACTTCACCACGGCAGATGGTATCCTGGACAAGTACATTCCTGGGGATTATGAATTTGACCTTCCGGAGGATCTACGAATCAAATTGGAGGCCAGAGACTATGGGGTGTATGCCAATGCCGATGGGGATTTACCGGTGTGCTTCTTGGCAGCTAACCATACCTCTGGAGGCAATTCGGGCAGCCCGGTATTTAATGCAAAGGGGGAGCTGATCGGATTGAACTTTGACCGCATTTGGGAAGGCACCATGAGCGACTTCTATTTCACCCCAGAGCGCTGCCGCAACATCATGGTAGATCTCCGCTATGTCATGTGGGTCGTGGATGTCTACGCGGGCGCGGATCGATTGATTCAAGAAATCAAATTCAGTAAGTAAATAGGGCAGGGGTAAGGCCTTTGCGCCCTACTTTTGCGCCAGCAAATTCAACCCATTAGTACTCGTACGTATGAGCGTTCTCGTAAATAAAAACTCCAAGGTTATAGTTCAAGGTTTTACCGGCAAAGAAGGCACCTTCCATGCCGAACAAATGATCGCCTACGGCACGAATGTCGTTGGTGGTGTGACGCCGGGAAAAGGCGGACAAACACACTTGGACAAGCCCGTGTTTAATACGGTGAAGGACGCTGTTGATGCGACGGGTGCGGACGTTTCTATTCTTTTTGTCCCTCCTTCGTTTGCAGCGGATTCGGTCATGGAAGCGGCAGATGCTGGCATCAAGGTCATTGTATGCATTACAGAAGGAATTCCCGTTGCGGACATGGTGAAGGCCAAGCCCTATGCGGTAGCAAAGGGTGCAACCCTGATTGGTCCCAACTGTCCGGGTGTCATCACCGCAGATGAGGCCAAAGTGGGTATCATGCCCGGTTTTGTCTTCAAAAAAGGCAACATTGGCATCGTGTCCAAGTCCGGCACCTTGACCTACGAAGCGGCCGACCAAATCTGCAAAGCAGGTATGGGCATCACGACGGCTATTGGTATCGGCGGGGATCCCATCATTGGAACCACGACCAAAGAGGCCGTAGCGCTCCTGATGAACGACCCCGATACGCATGGTATCGTAATGATCGGCGAGATCGGTGGCCAACTGGAAGCTGAAGCTGGAAAGTGGATCAAAGAAAACGGCACCAAGCCCGTGGTAGGTTTTATCGCGGGTGAAACTGCGCCTGCAGGTCGCACCATGGGCCACGCGGGCGCTATCGTCGGTGGAGCGGAAGACACGGCTCAGGCTAAAAAGGCCATTCTGCGCGAATGTGGGGTTCACGTGGTGGACTCTCCCGCAGATATCGGCACCAAAATGGCTGAACTCTTCGCCTGATGCTGCGCACCTGGCATGCAGGAACCCTATTGAGCGACGCGGAAGCCTTGAGCTTTTCGCGTCGTTCGCATTTGTACGGGGATGGCGTCTTTGAAACCATGCGTGTTCACAAGGGCCGCATCTGTTTTTGGGAATCGCACTACTTCCGCTTGATGGCCAGTATGCGCATCCTTCGAATGGACATTCCCATTGCCTGGGGGCCTGATGAACTGGAAGCCGACATCCTTTCCTGTGCGCAGTCTAGCGGTGATTTGCGTGTGCGTCTCTCCGTTTGGCGCGAAGGCGGACTGGGCTATTCTCCTCAAACAGGGGCGATCGACTGGGCCCTTCAAGTGGAGCCCATACCCGGAGCCAGCTATCCCCATCCCGTGCAAGAGCTTAAAGTAGATCTCTTTCAAGAGCACAAAAAGGCGTCTGGCTTGCTCAGTACGCTGAAAATGAGCCAGTCTGCCTTGTACATCTTGGCAGCTCAATTTGCACAGGAGCAGGGCCTTGACGATGCCATTGTACTCAGCACAGACAATCGATTGCTTGAAACAAGCCGGGGCAACCTTTTCGTTTTGAAGGAGGCTACCTTGAGCACGGCGCCACTATCTGACGGGGCTTTGCGGGGTGTGATGCGGGAGCAGGTTCTGCGTTTGGCCTCTGGATTTGGCTGGGCCGTTAATGAGGAAGCGTTGAGTCCCTTTGCACTGCTTGAAGCGGATGAAGTGTGGATGACCAATGCGGTGTCTGGCGTTTCAGCCGTAACGGCCTACCGCAAAACGACCTATGGGACCGAACAGGCTACCCGCATGCAAAACGCTTTACGGGCGAGCGCACTCCGTTAATTAAAGGTTGGATTCCGGGGGGCGTTGCTCCAAAACTTAAAGTCCGGGGGTAAATGGCCGCGAAGGCTTTGGTAGAGGTCGTCTTCGGACCCCAAGCAATTCACCATATTCCCCGGAATGACGGCCCAACTGCCTTCTTCGACCTCTCCGTCTAATTGCTGCGCACTCCATCCTGCATAGCCGGCAAAGAAGCGAATGTGCCCTGCCTCCAAGCGCCCAGAGAGAAGTTCTTGGCGCATGGTTTCATACTCGCCACCCCAGTGCAAAAAGCCATCAATGGAATGGGAGCCGGGGATGAGGTCAGGACGGCAGTGAAGAAAAAACAAGGAGTCTTGATCCACAGGGCCTCCAATATGCAGGGGTAGGTCGGGCCAATCGCCTGCTAAGGCTTCTGGGAGTCGGTATTCCGCCGGGTCGTTGAGCACAAATCCCAAGCTTCCGTGGCTATCATGGTCAGCCAATAGTACGACGCCCCGTTGAAAGTTTTCATCCTCCAAAAGGGGGTGAGCCAATAAAACTTGACCACGTTGTATCGAATGCACGGAAGGCTGCGCCATATCTTCTAATTTAGCAAAACGTATGCGATTAGACGACGATCGAAAAGAATATGAGGCTGGAAGCCTTGGGGATTCCATGCTTCATGCGGATCCTTGGGACCTTTTTGGAAGCTGGTTGGCGGAATACCGCGCTACAGGTGCGTCAGATGCAACGGCTTTTGCGCTGAGCACAGCAGCTTCAAATGGGCAACCGGATGCCCGCATTGTCTTGTTGAAAGCTGTTTGGGATGGCGGCTTGGTCTTTTATACCAATTACGATTCAAAGAAAGGCCAAGACCTGGCATCCAACCCGAATGCCCATGCCTTGTTCTTCTGGCCCGCCATGGAACGTCAAATCCGCATTGCTGGATCGGTCGAAAAAGTGGACGCTGCCACCAGCGATGCCTATTTCCATTCCCGCCCAATTGGCAGTCAACGCGGAGCTATTGCTTCTGCGCAGTCCCAGCCCATTTCAGGTCGTCCCGCTTTAGAGCGTCAATTTGATGCGGCTGAAGCTATTCCTGAAGCTGAATTGCAGCGCCCTCCTCATTGGGGCGGCTACGTGCTTCGGGCCGAGCGTATGGAGTTTTGGCAAGGGAGACCGAGCCGAATGCACGACCGAATCGCTTTTACTCACACTGAATCTGGCTGGTCCGCGCTACGCCTCCAGCCCTAGTTACTATGTCCTCTATGACCACGTTTGCCGTTGTAGGATGTGGGCGCATTGGAAAGCGTCACATCGAAATGATTAAAAATCTACCGAATGCGGAACTCGTTGCCGTCTGTGACGTGCTACCAGCCGCTGAATTGGGCTTGACGGGGGAGGTGCCCCTTTACGGAACCTTAGAGGAGCTCTTGGCTGCACATTCCAAGGTGGATGTGGTGGCCATTGCCACGCCCAATGGCTACCATGCCTCCCAAGCCCTCCAGGCCATTCAGGCGGGAGCTCATGTAATCATTGAAAAACCCATGGCCCTGCGTCGCTCCGACGCAGAAAAAGTGCTACACGCAGCCCTTCAAAAGGGGAAGTACGTCTTTGGGGTCATGCAAAACCGCTACAGCCCGCCCAGCGCTTGGCTGAAAGAAGTAGTAGAGAGTGGACGACTTGGAGACATCTACCACGTTCACGTGAACTGTTTCTGGAACCGAGACGAGCGCTACTACCATCCCGGCGACTGGCATGGCACAAAGGCCTTGGACGGCGGGACGTTGTTTACCCAGTTTAGCCACTTCGTAGACATCTTGTACTGGGTCTTTGGGGATGTTGAGCCCACGGCGGTCCAGCTCAACAATTTTAACCACCCAAACAGCATTGAATTTGAAGATTCCGGCATGGTTCACTTCAAGCTCAGCCAAGGGGCTGTGGGATCTTTGAACTATTCAACCAGTGTTTGGGACGCTAACCTGGAGTCAAGCATGACCGTAGTCGGGGAGAAGGGCTCCCTAAAAATTGCGGGCCAGTACATGAACGAAGTAGTGCACTGCCACATCGAGAATTACGAGATGCCCGTATTGCCGCCAAGCAATCCCCCCAACAACTATGGGCCCTACAAAGGCTCAGCAGCGAATCACATCTACGTGTATGAGAATGTCATGCGTGTATTGAATGGCGAAGGGCCTATCACCACCAATGCCCTAGAAGGTCTGAAAGTGGTGGATATCATTGAGCGTATCTACGCAAAGGCGAAGTAGCGCGATAGGGGCCTATGGACTCCCATTGGCTTGATCTTGCTTTTCGAGTTTAGCGCAGCCGCGCTAAACGTTTAGAATGAAAAAAGCCGCCCGAATGGGCGGCTTTTGCGTTTAGGGGATTGCGTGAATTAAAGCTTAGCGCCCAATTCGGCACCTGCCTTAAACTTAGCTACTTTCTTAGCGGCGATCTTGATGGTCGCGCCAGTTTGGGGGTTGCGGCCCTCACGTGCACCACGTACAGATACGCTGAAGGTACCAAAGCCTACAAGCGATACTTTATCGCCTGAAGCCAAAGCGCTACCTACATTACCAGTGAAAGAATCAAGAGCTGCTTTAGCTTGTGCTTTTGAAATTCCTGCATCAGCTGCAATAGCGTCGATGAGTTGTGCCTTGTTCATGCTTTTAGGTTTAATGATTAAAAATTTGTTTTTGGTCGATAACAAATATAAACGAATACGCAGTATACACAAGGGTTTGCATCGTTTTTTACCGCTTTAACTCAAATTTTCCACGCATTCTAAAGCCCCGGAGAAAGTCCGAAACATCCATTTTCCGCTTTCCGGGCCATTGGACTTCTTTTAGATTCAGAAGGTTCTCACCTTGAGCGAGATGCACGGAGTCATCTGTTATGATTAATTTAATTGAAAGTCCGTAATCACCTGTATTAGAGAGGTTTACTATTTCAGAACCAAATACCTTGATTCGATCATTTGGCGTCTCTTCTAACGCCAAAGAAGCTCCCGGGTAGCTGTCGCAGGCCCGAATGCGATTATGCATTTGGCGGAGATCAGAAAGACGCTCTAATTCGGTAAAATCAGAAAAAATCTTTGGGGCTAAACGGGGATTTTCAGCCAGAATCTGGGCTTTTGGGGTGCAAGATTCTTGGATTAAGGCCTCCACAGTGCGCACAGCGAGGGTGGAACCGGACACCATAAGGCGTTGGTACAAGGAGGATATGGTCTCATTTGGAGCAATAGCGAGGCTTTCCTGCAAGAGAATGGCTCCTTCGTCGATGCGCTCGTTCAATAAAAACGTAGTAACACCTGTGGCTTCATCCCCGTTGGCAAGGGCCCATTGAATGGGTGCCGCACCGCGGTAATCGGGCAGGAGGGAAGCATGAACATTGAACGTACCCATGGGCGGCATGGCCCAGACTTCTTTGGGGAGCATCCTGAAAGCGACGACCACAAATACGTCTGCGCAAAGGGCCTCAAGCGCTTGCAGAAATTCAGGATCCTTGAGTTTAGAGGGTTTGAGGACGTTTAAACCGAGGTCCCCTGCAGTGTCCGATACATGGCTCGCGCGAAGCGTTTGGCCACGACCCGCTGGCTTATCGGGGGCAGTTACGACACCGACGACCTCCATAGATTCGCACGCTGAAAGGGCATGCAAGGTGCCGCTTGCAAACTCGGGCGTTCCAAAAAAGACAATTCGGGTTAGGCGCATGGGTAGTAGATTCCAGATTCAGCTCGTGACCACAAAGTTCGTTGAATTCCTGTGCGCAAGGCTTCTTGAATGGCCTCTGCGGCGTCAGGTAAGAGGTTTCGCAGCTCGGCAGCGCTTCGCGGAGACTCGTGGAGCAAGGCTAGGATGTGGCCTTGAATGGCCAAACTGCCACGCTTTGCAGGCTGGAGACAGCGGTCGCAACGGCCGCAAGATGGGGCATCCACTTCGCCGAAGTACTGCAACAAGGCTTGCATTCGGCATGCATCGGTGTGTAGAAAGTGGAGCATGGCTTGGGCGCGTTCACCTTTAGCCGTGCGAAGCGCTTGGATTTTTGAACGGGGAATAGGCATTCGGCCTTCTTGAGCGCGAGGAAGCCTCCACGTAATCACGGTTTTGGCCTCTACGTGTTCCCAGCTGAGGAGTCCAGCACGCTGAAGGCCATCGAGCTGTTCGTAGAGATCCGGAATGCTCATATGCAGCTGGTGTGCTGTTTTCTTCGCAGAAAACTTAACGGCTGTGCCAACGTGTTGCTGACGCGCCAAGTGGTACCCAGTCTCTGCCAGCATGGGCAATCCGGACAAGGCCTCCACCAAGGCATGGCCATGGACGTTCAGCGTGTAACGTGCCTGTTCCGCCCAACGATCCTGCAAAAGGAAGAGTCCCTCGCGTTCAAGGGTTCGCAATGCAGTGGTGATCCATGTGCGAGAAACGTCGAGGCGTTCGGCGAGTTGCTCCACATCGACGGCTTGTTTGAGGTCTTTACCGTCGCCGACAGCTATTTGACCCATGCTTCCAAGTAGGTTGTACACCCGGCTTAAATCTTCCCACTGAAGTTCTTCCTCCTGCAAACGCTTGACGTAGACATTTTCTACCCTGCTATCCAGCAAAAAATAGGCGTTTGCGGGCTCGCCATCGCGTCCCGCACGCCCCATCTCTTGGTAGTAGGACTCTGGGGAATCGGGAATGTCCAAGTGAAAAACCTGCCGAACGTTGGGCTGGTCAATTCCCATTCCGAACGCATTCGTAGCCACCATAACGGGCGACTCACCTCGGGCCCAAGCCTGCTGGTTCGCACTGCGCTCATCTAGCGGCATGCCGGCATGGTAGGCTCTCGCCGAAACGCCCTGTTCTTGAAGGCGTTTAGCCCATTGTACGGTTTGACTTCGGCTGCGGGTGTAGAGAATTTGGCGTCCATTATGGGCTTGCAAGAGGTGCAAAAGGGTCGCCTCCCGGTTGGAGGTTGGGTGGACCGAAAGTGCAATGTTTGGTCGGTCAAACGAACGTTGAAATACCGGTGCTTCCCCTAAGTGCAAAATGTCTCGGATATCTGCGAGCACGGCCGCTGTCGCTGAGGCAGTGACGGCCAAACAGGGAACGTCAGGCAGTGCCAATCGGAGCTTTCCAAGCTGGGTATAGCTGGGCCGAAAATCGTGCCCCCACTGACTGGCGCAATGGGCCTCATCGATAGCCAGCAAACGGATAGGCAAGTGAGGCAGGCGTTCCAAGAAGCGTTGGCTCAAGGCCCGTTCGGGCGAAATGTAGAAGAAGGCGAATTCTCCGGCAATGCCACGATCCATCCAGGCATCCCATGTCTTCACGGGTACGTCTCCCGCTAAGGACTGCGCGGCTATGTTTCGGCGTTGCAGATCCGCCACTTGATCTTCCATCAAGGAGATGAGCGGAGAGACTACCACGGTAAGCCCCTCGCGGGCTAAACCTGGGACTTGGTAGCAAAGCGATTTACCGCCTCCCGTGGGGAGGAGGGCGATACCGTTACCGCCGCGGGCAACGTGGTGCACAATTTCGGATTGGCCAGGGCGAAACGAATCGTAGCCCCAAACCTGCTGGAGTAAGGAAGTAAGTGCCTCAGTGGTCACGGAGGTACTGGAGCATAAAGGCTACCCGCTCTTCCACGGTGCCAGGGGGAACTTCAATGAGGGAGTAGCCTTCCGCCTCGTAGGTACGCTTCAACGATTTGTGTATGGCATGGCAGGTTTCAAACGGCTCCCAGCGTCCCTCGTCCATCTGGTAAATTTCCTCCCAGGGTGGGAAGATGAAGACGTCGGAGTGGTAGGGGAAGCGGCTTGGGTCCATGTCCTCTGGGATGGCTTTGTCCCCCGCGTCCATATAGGCCAAAATATCGAGGAGCGAGCGGTCGTAAAAGACCGACCCCGACAGCCAATCCGCTGATTTGTGCTGTTCCGCACGCAGTTTCCAAATGGCACGTGAAAAGGCAATCAAATTTCGCCAGGGGTCGGAGCCGCCTGTTCCGTAGCCCGTTTCATCCCAATATTCGCGTGAAACCTCCTTCATAACGGAGAAGCCCTGCGCTTCTAATGCCTGTACGACGGTGGATTTTCCCGTACCCGGAGCGCCAGTCAATACGATTCGTCGAACAGGAGCAGATGCGTTGTTACTTTGGGGTGTCATTATGGATACGGTTGCCTTTAAAAACTTGCTGGAGCAAAACTACACTTGGCCCAGCATTTATATGTTCAAATTTGTCTGTCCAGCTAGCAATGAAAACATTGCCTACCTGGAGGGTTTGTTCAATTCGGAAACGTCCGAAATCCAAATCCGTCAGTCTTCCAAAGGGAACTTTGTCAGCGTGACGGCCAAGGAATTGATGCTCTCTGCGGATCAGGTCATAGAGCGCTACGCCAAGGTCAAAGAGATACCGGGTTTACTTTCCCTCTAAGTCTTCGTCCGCCGTGGCTTCAGCGGTAGGTTCCTCGTCTTTTTTTGAGGCTTTTTTCCCGCTTTTGACCTCCTTGGCTGGCGTTTCCTCGGTGGCCTTCTCAATGAGCAGGCTGAGCTTTTCCGCTTCTGCCTCCACACTGAAGTGAATGGTGTCACCGGGGTGGGCGAGGCCTTTCACGATTTCCTCTGCTAAAGGATCTTCCACAAACTTTTGGATGGCACGCGCCAGGGGACGGGCACCGTACTTGGGGTCGTAGCCTTTTTCGCCAATAAACTGAACGGCTTCGTCGGATAGATGGAGCTCGTATCCAATTCCTGCCATGCGCTTGATCAAGGCGGCGGCTTCGATCTTCACAATTCGGCTAATGTCTTCTTTCTCCAACGGATTAAAGACGATGACGTCGTCGATTCGGTTCAAGAATTCGGGCGCAAAAGCCTTCTTCAATGCACTTTCAATGACGCCTTTGGCCAAATCATCTGCATTGTCCTCGCGCGTCTTCGTGCCAAAACCAACACCCGCACCAAAGTCCTTGAGCTGTCGTGAACCAATGTTGGACGTCATGATAATCAAGGTATTCTTGAAGTCCACTTTGCGGCCCAAACTGTCGGTCATGTGCCCTTCGTCTAGGGCTTGAAGCATCAAATTGAAGATGTCGGGGTGGGCTTTTTCAATTTCGTCTAGCAAGACCACGGAATAGGGCTTGCGGCGCACTTTCTCTGTGAGTTGGCCACCTTCTTCATAGCCGACATAGCCCGGAGGCGCCCCAACTAAGCGCGAAATGGCGAATTTTTCCATGTATTCGCTCATGTCGATGCGAATGAGGGCATCGGCGGAATCAAAGAGCTGAACGGCAATCTCCTTGGCGAGCTGGGTTTTTCCAACGCCCGTTGGGCCCAAGAAGATGAAGGAGCCAATGGGCTTGTTGGGATCTTTTAGGCCCGCGCGGTTTCGCTGAATGGCCCGCACCACTTTCGTTACGGCTTCATCTTGGCCAATAATTTTTGCCTTAATGCTGTCTTCCATGTGGGCGAGTTTGTCCAACTCTTGCTTGGCGACCTTTTTAACAGGAATGCCCGTCATCATGGCGACAACCTCTGCAATGTGCTCTTCCGTGACGGGTTGACGATTTTCACGAAGTTCCTCCTCCCAGCGGGCTTGTGCCTTGCTGAGTTCGGCTTCCAAGTTCTTTTCGTCATCGCGGAGCTTGGCGGCTTCTTCATACCGCTGACGGCGTACCACTTCCATTTTCTGCTGGCGAACGCCTTCCAAATCCTTTTCCAGCTTAGCAACTTCTTCGGGAACTACAATGCTCGTAATGTGGACGCGGCTTCCCGCTTCGTCCATGGCGTCAATGGCCTTGTCCGGAAGGTGGCGATCGGAAACATAGCGTACCGTCAATCGAACACAGGCCTCCAAGGCTTCGGGCGTGTAGCTGACGTTGTGGTGGGCTTCGTAATTCGGCTGAAGGTTTTGCAGAATCTGAAGGGTTTCCTCGGGAGAAGGGGGGTCCACCATGACCTTCTGGAAGCGACGCTCGAGTGCACCATCTTTCTCAATAAACTGGCGGTACTCATCAAGGGTTGTTGCGCCGATGCATTGAATTTCACCGCGGGCTAAGGCGGGTTTGAACATGTTGCTGGCATCCAAAGACCCCGTGGCACCGCCTGCACCCACAATGGTGTGGAGCTCGTCAATGAACAAGATGATATCGTCGTTCTTCTCCAACTCGTTCATTAGGGCCTTCATGCGCTCCTCAAACTGACCGCGGTACTTGGTGCCCGCTACAAGGGATGCGAGGTCCAAGGTTACGACCCGCTTGCCATAGAGGACACGGCTTACTTTCTTTTTGATGATTCTCAGAGCGAGCCCTTCCGCAATGGCGGATTTGCCCACTCCAGGTTCACCGATGAGTAGGGGGTTGTTCTTCTTCCGGCGCGACAGGACTTGGCTCACGCGCTCAATCTCTACCTCGCGGCCCACAACGGGGTCGAGTTTGCCTTCTTCGGCGAGTTTGGTCAGGTCTCGCCCAAAATTGTCGAGAACGGGCGTCTTGGATTTGGGATCCGCGCTGGCTTTGCGACTTCCTGAACGGGCAGTGGGACTGTCCTCGTCCTCCTCTTCGTGCAGAGAGGCCGTTGGACGTTGGCTTTCACGTGTAGTAGCGTCGGAGTCCTCCATGAACTTGGTCTGGTATTCCGCCTTCACGGTTTCGTAATCGACTGCCATGTTCTTGAAAACGCCCGTCACAGGGTCGTTTTCGTTGCGCAGGATGCACAAAAGCAGGTGCGCGGTACGGATGACTGCGCTGCGGTAGAGTTTCGCTTCTAGGAAGGTTGTTTTAAGTGCTTTCTCCGCTTGACGGGTGAGCGGGATGTTTTTCCGCGGCGAAGCGCTTGGGTCGCCCAACTCGGTCAGGCCTTCCACTTTTGTCCGTAACTGGCTTAAATCCAGACCCAAAGACAATAGGATTTCTACGGCCGACCCTTGGCCTTCCCGCACGAGGCCCAAGACTAAATGTTCTGTGCCAATGCTATCGTGGCCCAGGCGAAGGGCTTCTTCCTTGCTATAGCCAATCACGTCTTTTACGCGTGGCGAGAAATTTTCATCCATACTTCCAAAGTAACCAATACAATGCCAAGTGTTGCACCGCTGTGAATAAGAACATTTATAAACATCAAATTGTGCATAAAACGTGGCTTAAATCCGCATAAACACTGCATATAGGCGGGTTTCAGGGTGTATTTTTACAGGATATACCATAATCTGACAAAATGGCGGACGCTGAACGTATTATTCCAATAAACATTGAGGAGGAGATGAAGAGCTCGTACATCGATTATTCGATGTCGGTCATTGTATCCCGTGCCTTGCCTGATGTACGCGACGGATTGAAACCCGTACACCGCCGCGTGCTTTTCGGCATGAACGAAATGGGCAACTTCGCCTCTCGCTCGTACAAAAAATCCGCCCTTGTTGTGGGTGAAGTCATGGGTAAGTACCACCCCCACGGCGACTCCGCGATTTATGATACGGCGGTGCGTATGGCCCAGGACTGGTCCCTGCGCTACACCCTGATTGACGGACAAGGAAACTTTGGTTCGGTCGATGGCGACTCTCCTGCAGCTATGCGTTACACGGAAATCCGGATGCGCAAGATCACGGAGGAGATGGTTAAGGACATCGATAAAGAAACCGTTGACTTCAAACTGAACTACGACGACTCCCGCGAGGAGCCCACCGTACTGCCCACGCGTATCCCCAACTTGTTGGTCAATGGCGCTTCGGGTATTGCTGTGGGTATGGCGACCAACATGCCGCCTCACAACCTCACGGAGACGGTGAATGCCACCATTGCCTACGTGGACAATCCTGAGATTGATGTCGACGGCCTCATGCAGCACGTGAAAGCACCTGACTTCCCCACGGGAGGTATCATTTACGGCTACGACGGCGTTCGCGATGCCTTCCATACCGGTCGCGGCCGAATTGTGGTTCGTGGACGTGCTACCATTGAAGAAGTAAATGGGCGCGACTGCATTATCGTTTCGGAGATTCCCTACCAGGTGAATAAGGCCGAAATGATTAAGAAGACGGCTGAGCTGGTCAACGAGAAGAAGCTGGAGGGCATTAGCGACATCCGCGACGAATCGGACCGAAAGGGCATGCGCGTCGTCTTCGTTCTCAAGCGCGATGCTGTGCCAAACGTCGTCTTGAACAAGCTGTACAAATACACGCAGCTCCAGTCGAGCTTCAGCGTGAACAACGTAGCGCTCGTTGCAGGGCGTCCTGCCACGTTAAACTTGCGCGACATGATCCACTACTTTGTGGAGCACCGTCATGAAGTCGTAGTGCGCCGAACGAAGTACGAATTGGCCCAAGCTGAGAAGCGCGCCCACGTCCTCGAGGGCTTGCTGATTGCCATCGATCATTTGGATGCGGTCATCGCCTTGATCCGTGGATCAAAAACCGTGGACGATGCACGTGATGGCTTGATGAGCAAGTTTGGCCTGTCTGAAATCCAGGCAAAAGCCATTTTGGAGCTCCGTCTTCAGAAGTTGACCGGCCTTGAGCGCGACAAGATCAAAGCAGAATTCAACGAGCTCATGGAGCAGATTGCCTACTTCAAGCGCATTTTGGACGAGAAAGCCCTTCGGATGAGCATCATCAAGGAGGAACTTGTTGAAATCCGTGATAAATATGGCGATGAGCGACGCTCGGAGATCGAGTACGCAGGCGGCGACATGCGTATTGAAGACATGATTGCCGATGAGGACGTGGTCATCACCATCTCCCACATGGGCTATGTAAAGCGCACGCCACTGACCGAATACCGCACCCAGAGTAGAGGAGGAGTTGGCGCGCGAGGTGCCACCACCCGTGATGAAGACTTTATCGAACACGTCTTCGTTGCCTCCAACCACAACTACCTGCTCTTCTTTACGGAGCAAGGAAGGTGTTTCTGGCTGCGCGTCTTTGAGATTCCTGAAGGCAACCGCACCAGCAAGGGCAAGGCCATCGTCAACTTGATCAATATTCCCCAAGACGATAAGGTTCGCGCCTTCATCAACACCAAGGATATCAAGGATGAAGAGTACGTGAATTCTCATTACGTGGTCTTGTGTACCACCAAGGGTATCATCAAGAAGACCACATTGGAGGCTTACAGCCGTCCTCGCGTAAATGGCATCAATGCGATCACGGTGCGTGAGGGCGACCAGCTGCTGGAAGCGCGCTTGACAACGGGGTCCATGGAGATTTTGATGGCGGTGCGTTCGGGTAAAGCCATTCGCTTCCCGGAAGAGAAGGTGCGACCCATGGGTCGAAATGCCTCCGGCGTTCGTGCCATGGCGCTCGATACCAAAAACGACGAAGTGGTAGGCATGGTCTGTACGGACAGCGACCAAGAGTCCATCTTGGTGGTGAGCCAAAACGGCTACGGCAAGCGCACCTTGGTCGAAGATTACCGTGTGACCAACCGAGGCGGTAAGGGCGTTAAAACCCTGAGCATCACGGAGAAGACCGGTGATTTGGTCGCCATTAAAGTGGTAACTGATGAGGATGACTTGATGATTACCACAAAGAATGGTATCATGATCCGAATGGAAATGAGTGAAATTCGGGTAATGGGCCGTGCAACCCAGGGTGTTCGCGTCATCAACCTGAAATCCGGTGTCGTCATCTCTTCCGTGGCCAAAGTGCCTCACCAAGAAGATGAGGAAACAGCCGAAGTACTTGAAGCAGGTGCTGAAGGTGGAGTAGAGGGGGAGGCCCCTGAAGCCCCAAGCGCTGAAAATCAAGAATAATTTTCACCTAAACGTAGATTCAACGCCCGGCCCAAAAGGTCGGGCGTTATCTTTGTACTCTATTATTGACTCTATGAAAACGACAGCATTCTTTGGAGCTCTGGTTTTGTCCATCTCCGTTTTTGCGCAAGCGCCAAGCGTATCGAGCGCCAAAATTGCCATGGACCGTGGGGATTTGACCGAAGCGAAGAAGTACATCGATGAGGCAACAGGCATCATCAACGAGCAGCCTGCCGCCGAGCAGAATCCCAAGTTGATGCCCAAGTACTACGCGTACCGTGGTCAGGTTTACTACAAATTGTACAAGGACGAGGCTTTAACACAGCCTTCGTACTTGGATGAGGCCGCCAAGAGCTTTAGCGATTGCATTGCCTATGAAGCTTCTAGCAAGAAGCAGCGCTACAGCAAGGAAGCGAACGAAATGCTTCCCTACATCGGTCAGGACTACATCGCCTTGGCGGAAGATTTGAACTTTAATCAGGAGGATAAAGCAGGCGCGGTAAAAGCGTATGAAGCAGCGTTTGAACTCCGCAAAGGCTTGGGCACTTTGGATACCTTGACCTTGAGCTACATCGGGTTCCTGTCACAGGATTTGAAAGACTATGAGAAAGCGGAGAGCGTCTACAAAGAATTGATCCGCTTGGAGTTTAAGAACATTATGTGGACGGGTGTTTTGGTCGAAGATGGCCAGCGCTATCCGTTCCCAGATAAGAAGACATTGGACTTCTACGTTCAGACCGAACGCGCTACAGAGCCCCAGCGTTCTGAGAGTACGGAGCATGAGTTCTACACGCAGCTTTTGTGGGTGTACGCGGAGACCAAGAATCAGGAGGCCTACGACGCCTTGATGAAGGCTGCACGCGCCAAATTCCCCAATAACGACCAGTTGTTGAAGATGGAATTGCAGTCGTTCTTGGACAAAGAAGACTTCGACGGTGCATTGGCCAACTTGGAAGAAGCCTTGGTGGCAGATCCCAAAAATGCTTTGTACCTCTACAACGCGGGCTTTATCTACCACCAGAAGAAGAAAAACGTGGAAAAAGCACGTGAGTACTACCAAGCCGCTATGGAAGCAGATGCAGAATACCTCGATGCTGTCTACATGTTGGGTTTGTTGCACATCGAAGCATCCAACGTGGTGGTTGAGAAAATGAACGACTTGCCCCGTAACGCGAAAAAAGAATACGACAAGTTGAACGCAGAGAAGGATGCCGAATTGGGCAAGGCGCTGGTGTTCTTTGAAAAAGCCTACGGCATCAACGCCAAGGACGAGGCCACTTTGCAAGCGTTGCGCGAAGTTTACTACAAACTCGGCAAGTACGACGATGCGAAGCGCATCATGAATGAGCTTGGCGCGCTGTAAGCGTAGTCGAACCAAGAAATACGAAGCGCGCTCCGAAAGGGGCGCGTTTTTTTTTAGCGAGAGTTCTTGGAGGCTGGAGAGAACGTGCTTCGCCAAGTGCTTTGTTAGTTGATTGGTTTGCTGGTTTGTTCGTTTGGGTGTGTGGTATCTACGGGGTGGGGTTTCCCTAATTGTTAGTTAACATAATATATATTATAGGCAATTCATTTGGTTCGTTGGTTTGCTGGTTTGTTGGTTAGTATTCTTCTACTCTTAAACCCTTAAACCCTTTTACTCTTAAACCCTTTTACCCCTTAACCCTTGTACCCCTAGGATTCGCCGCCCGCCTTTTTGGAATTTGAACCACAGGATGTCCAAGGCCGGAATCTGCGTAGCGTGGATCGGCGATCATGGGACAGCGTTCGATGAAGTCGACTTCTAGGCTGAGGTAGCCGAGTTCGTCTTGAATTCGGCCGGTGAGCAGATAGACGCCGCGATCCTTGAGCACGTAGCGCTTGACGGTGGGCGGAAAATGCACCGTATCAAAGATTTGGCCGTTCTGCTCCTGGAAGGTCGCGAACTGCATATGCTCGCCCTTGACGGTCTTGCTGTGCTTGACGGTGACCAGGTAGCCGAGAATTTGGACGGTTTCGCCGATGTGCTTGGGCCAATGCTTGACCGAGGTGCTGCGCTTTCCCTGCCAGCCGGTGAACAAATCAAAGGGATGGCCGAGGCTGAATCCGAAGAGTTCGAGCTGGTCGTAGGCTTCGTCCAAGGCATGGTGTGTTAAGTTGGGCAACGAAAATGCCCGAACAGGCTCCTCAAACAGCGACAAACTGGGCGCCGCTTGAGGCTTATGTCCCAGTCTATGGTGGGCTTCCCAGAGCAAGGCACGCTTGGGTTGGCCCGTAAATCGGAAGGCTCCGGCCCGAATGAGCAAAAGCAGCGCGTCCAGCGATAGTGGGTGTTCTGCGCGGTGCATGCGGTCGATGAACTGCCCCAGCGACGTGAAGGGGCCGTTTTGGACGCGTTCTTGATCTAGGGCGCGGCAAACGCTTGTGTCGATGCCGGAAATGCGTCCGCTGCCCAGAATAATGCGGTTTTTGGGCCGTATGCAGGTGTCTGTTCGCCCGTCATTGACGCAGGGAGCTTCGATGCAGGCGCCGTGGCGGCGGGCTTCTTGAAGGTAAAATTCGGCTCGATAGAAACCTCCCCCGTTGTTGACCGTGGCGACGAGGTATTCCAAGGGGTAATGGGCCTTTAGGTAGAGGCTTTGGAAGCTTTCGACCGCGTAGGAGGCCGAATGCCCTTTCGCAAAAGCATAGCCTGCAAAGCTTTCAATTTGGCGCCAGATTTCGCGTGCATCCGCGTCTGGATAGCCTTTTTCACGGCAATTGGCAAAGAATTGGCGCTCGACCGCCAGGAATTCTTCGCGCGAACGGTACTTGCCGGACATGCCCCGCCGCAAGACATCGGCTTCTGCGAGGCTCAGTCCAGCGTAGTAATGCGCCACCCGAATCACGTCCTCCTGGTAGACCATGACGCCGTAGGTTTCGGGCATGATGTCCAGCAAAATGGGATGTGCGCGGCGGCGCTTTTCGGGATCGCGGTGGCGCTCAATGTACTCGCGCATCATGCCGGACTGCGCCACGCCGGGCCGAATGACCGAACTCGCCGCCACCAGCTCTAAATAGCTGGCGGTCTGCAGTTTCTGCATCAGCATGCGCATGGCGGGCGACTCCACATAAAAACAGCCCATAGCTCCCCCCTGCCTCAACAAGGCCAAGCTGGGCGGATCCGTCTTGAAGCGCTGCACATCGTGAATATCCAGCTGTGCGGCCTCTGCGGGCCGCGTTTCCTTGAGGATTTCCACGCATTCCGAAATCTTACTCAGCCCTCGCTGCCCCAAGATGTCAAATTTGTGCAGGCCGACATCCTCGGCGGTGTACATGTCAAAATCTACAGTGGGAAAGCCCTTGGGCGGCAAAAAGGTCGTCGAAAAGGCGTGCAGCGGCTCCTGCGCAATCAAAATCCCGCCGGAGTGTATGCTCATTCGGTTGGGCAGCCCGTGCAGCCGATGCGCGTACTGCAGGAGCCGCTGGGCGCTTTCGTCCCCTCCGGGGATCTTCCCGTCTGCTAGGGCGTCAATCTCAAATTTGGGCAGGCCAAAGACCTTTCCAAGTTCGCGCACCACCGCTCGGTACTGGAAGGTGTTGCAGGCGCCCAGCAGAGCCGTGTTGGGGAAACGCTTGAAGATATAGGCCGTCAAATGCTGCCGGTCGCGCCAGGAGAAATCCAGGTCAAAGTCGGGCGGCGATTGCCGGTAAAGGTTGATAAAGCGCTCAAAGTAGAGGTCCAACTCAATGGGGTCCACATTGGTGATTTTCAAGAGATAGGCCACCATGCTGTTGGCGCCACTCCCCCGCCCCACGTAGAAAAAGTCCTGCTTCTGCGCGTAGCGAACGATGTCCCAATTGAGCAGGAAGTAGGCAGTGAAGGCCTTCTCCTGAATGATGGAGAGCTCTTTCTCTAGGCGCTCTAAAATGGCACGCGTGACCTTGGGATAGCGGTGCGGAAGGGCGTCCAGGCAGAGGTGGCGCAGCAGCGCTTGGTCTTTTTGGGCGTCACCGGTGTAGGATTGCTGGTTCTTGCCCCCGATCCCCTTCCCGAGCTGCGCATCCCAAGGGGGAAGCGTTTGCAAGAACGCTTGGCTGCGCGCCCAGAGGGCGGCAGGGAATCGCGCGGCAACAGCGGATTGATCCTCCCAGCGGTGTGCGTTGGGCAGGTGGTCCCCAGCGCTTAGTTTGCTGAGTACGGTGTTGTTCTCCATGGCGCGAAGCAGGCGGTGGCTGTTGTAGTCTCCGGTGGTTCTGAAAGCCATGGTGGTCCAGGCAAGGCAGCGGGCGTACGACGGATGGCGTTGCGCGCGCCGCACCTCTTCCGGCTCTACGCCTATCCATTCGTGGTCGGCAAGCGGACGTTGGGGCGCGTGCGCAAAGGGATAGAGGATGCGAACCTCCGGAAGCGTGGGCACTTCCTGCAAGCGGTGTGGACGGGCTTCGCTCAGCCAGGCGTTGAGGTGCTGGAAGCCTAGTGTGCTTTCAGGGAAGAGTACAGCGATACGCTCTCCACCCTGCCGAAGGTCTACGGCGGGCTGGATGGGAATTTTAGCCGCCTGCAGGGTAGGTAGAATCCCGGCTGTGCTGTTGATTTCAGCGAGGACGAGCGGTTCGCAGCCGTGGAGTTCGGCGAGGTGGAGGACGTCTTTGGGCTCCAGCACTCCAAATCGGAAGCTGTACGCCGTATGGGAAAGCACCATGGTTAGGAGGGGCGCATGCCCTCTAAGCGGAGATCGTCTTTCGTTTGGTACTCCTCTTCGCTAAACAGCCGTTCTCCCACGGGCAAGAGCATCTTGACGTCTTTGTTTCGCGGGTTTTTAATGGCGGTAGAGATGGGATAGGCATTGAGTTTCTCGCCTGGATAGGGCGCCAAAAGGTCGGTGATGTCACTGAGGTCCGTGTCTAGCGAGAGCCAGTCACGTTCGGCGTCGCGCGGGAGAATGACGGGCGAGCGGTGGTGGCGAATGCGCTGTGTGACGCTGTTTGAGGCGGCTGTGATGATGGCAAAGGACCGAAGAATCTCCCCGGTAGTGGGATTTTGCCATTCGTCCCAAATGCCCGCAAAGGCAAAGGGGCGCTCTTGCTTGCGCAAGTAAACCAGGTAGGGTTCGCTGAGCTTGGTGTCCTCAGGGCCTTCGATAAAGGCGTCCGCCAGTACAAGGCAGCGCTGGCTGCGTATGGCTTTTCGGAAACTGGGTTTCTGGAGGATCCCCTTGGCGCCGGTGTAGTCGGGTTGGTTTTCGGGGTTGTGGTCTCCTTCCGCGCGCGCATTGAGGAGGCACATGGGCTTCTGGGCCCAATGCGGCACTAATCCAAACTGGAAGTATTGGACTTCGTTGGGGCGGTCGCTTGCGATGACGGGCGCACGTTCGCTGGCGGCTACATTGGGGTTATGCGGAAAGAGTTCGGGTTGGGGAACGCTCACGCCAAAGCGCTTTTCCACCACTTCTACCCGGCTTATTTGGACGTATCTACCGCACATAAGGCTATCAAATTTATAGTTTAATTAATTATGTATAAAATACTGGTAATAAGTTATTTAAAAATTAGTATAGAAAATATCTATAAGGTGATTTTAGGGCTTTTACTGCCTTCGGTTGGCCAGTAAGGGAGGCGGCTCTCCATTGAAGGGATTGCTGCGCCCAATGGTCCTCGCCCCTACTCCAAGCGCTCGAACGACTGCCCTGTCCCCGTACGTACTTCGTATATGGTCCATGGCGGCGTAGAGGCGGTCGTTTCGGTCGCAACTCTCAAAGAGGTGGTACTGCTCCCCTCCCCCAACGAGTCCGCTGAGGTGAACGCCAATGAGTCGAATTCGCACGCGTCGATCGTAAAGACGCGCAAACAGCTCTTTTGCCTTGGGAATGAGGATGGCGTCTGAGGCGGTATAAGGAAGCGTGATCTGCTGGCTGTGTGTCTGAAAATCCGCATAGCGAATCTTAATCCGCACGCAGCTGGTGAGCTTGTGCCCTCTCCGGAGTTGAAAGGCCAGGTTTTCCACCATCGCGACCAGAATGCTCTGCAGCTTCTCCACGTCCGTCGTGTCCTGGTCAAAGGTGCGCTCCGTGGAGATGGATTTGCGCTCCTGAGTGGCTAGGACAGGGCTCTCATCTACGCCTTGCGCCTTTTCCCAGAGGGTCTGTCCGGGCTTCCCGAAGACGCTGTACAGCATGTCTACGGGCATTTCCTGCAGGGTACCAATGCTTTGGACGCCTAGGTTGCGAAGCGTTTGGTAGGTCTTTTCGCCCACCATGGGGATTTTCCGGACCGAAAGGGGCGCCAGAAAAAAGCGTTCACCACCTTGCTCCACATGGCGCTGGTTGTTGGGCTTTGCTTCTCCTGTGGCGACCTTGGAAACGGTTTTGTTGGCAGATAGGCCAAAGGAAATGGGGAGGCCGGATTCGCGCATGACGCGTTGACGAAGCTCTGAGGAGAACTTGAGTGCGCCAAAAAAGCGGTCCATGCCCGTTAAATCGGCATAAAACTCATCGATGGATGCTTTTTCAAGGATAGGAACCTGCTCGCGAATGATGTCAGTAACCAACTTGGACTGCTTGGAATAGGCAGCCGAATTTCCACGAATGACCACAGCATCGGGGCACAAGCTACGCGCCATGCGCATAGGCATGGCTGAACGTATGCCGTACTGGCGCGCTTCGTAGCTACAGGAAGCAACAACACCTCGGTCAGAGGTGCCCCCAATGAGAATAGGACGGCCTTGGAGGCGACTGTCGTACAGCCGCTCCACGGACACAAAAAAGCTGTCCAGGTCCATATGGAGAACGTGCCGGTGCATGAATCATCGCCTTAGGCTACGTACTTCCCTAGTTCTGTGCGCAACGCGCGAACCTCTTGCTGCAAGGCGTCCAAGCGATGTAGGACGGCGTCGTCTGTTCCAAACTTGGCCGACAGGTCCCATTGTATGCTTCCTTGCACCTTCCAAACCTCTAGGAGGTCCTCAACGTGCACGCGGTACGGCGCATAGATGGGGTTATCGGAAACCAACTCAATTTCTCCGCTGCTGGCGATGTAGTTGGTGGCACGCTTAAAGACAACGCCTTGGTCTTGTGTTAAGAAGACGTAGAGTTCTCCCGTTTTGATCGAGGTCCAATCTTGTACATAGCTGGAAATCACGTAGGATCCCGGAAGGAAGGGCAACATGCTGTCCCCTTGAATTTGGAAAACGCGTCGCGTCTCCTCAGAGGAGAGTTCTGGAATGGGAAGTGAAAACTGAGGAAGGGCCTCAACAAAGTCAATATCTCCGTAGCCGCCTAGGTAACCAGCTGCTGCTTTAACAGGCACCAGGGAGATGCGCTCGCGGTTGGTCTCGGGGTCGATGGGTACGGCGAGAACGCGCAACTTCCGGCCGGCTAAGCGCTCGCGGTCCACGGGGAGCTCTTCCGTAGGCGCAGAAGGACCACTTAAAAGCGCATCTATGCTGACGTCAAACAAGCGAGAGAACGCGAGGAGGCTGTCGATTTTAGGCTCTGCCCTCCCCTCTTCGTACGCGCCAATTAGGGAGCGTTTCAACCCAACGCGCTCAGCGAGTTGCTGTTGCGTCCAGCCGTGCTTCTTGCGAAGTGCTTTTAAAGTAGCTGCGAGTTCCATAGGTGTGCTATTTAAATTAGGATACTAAAATAATTAGCATTTTGGAATTGTGCAAATTTTTTTAGTCCGCATTAAAGGGGCTGTCCACCATAGCATGTCCCGCAAGCCACGCACCTGTCCAAGCTGCTTGGAAATTGAATCCGCCCGTAAGCGCATCAATGTCTAGCGCTTCGCCCGCAAAGAACAAACCTGGAACGATACGGCTTTCAAAGGACTGGAAATTCACTTCGTCCAAGGCGAGACCGCCGGCCGTGACAAACTCTTCTTTAAAGGTGCTTTTATCCACGACTTGAAAGCTAGATTCCGAAAGCGTTTCCGCCAATCGACGCACAACGGGCTTGGGCAAGTCGGACCAATTTGCAGTTTCGGGTATGCGGGCGTGGGTGCATAAAGACTTCCACAAACGAAGAGGCAAGCCGTAAAGCGCGTTGGAAACCACGCGCTTGCGCTGGAAGTCAAAGTCTTTTCGGTAGCCGTTGAGCTCTTCAAACAGGTCCTCGGGGTCTTCGTCCGGAATCCAATTCACGAAGATGGTAAAGCGGTAATCCTGCTGCGCCATCCACCGTGCCCCAAAGGAGGAAAGTTTGAGAACGGCAGGACCGCTTACTCCCCAATGGGTGATCAGCAAGGGGCCTTCGGTTTCAAAGCCGCCGACGGGAAGCGTGATGCGCACATTCGGCACCGAAACGCCAGCCAAGTCTTTCAAACGCGGATCGCGAATATTAAACGTAAAAAGCGACGCCACAGGCGGAACAATCGTATGTCCAAGTGTCTGAAGATTGTCCCACATCTTCTTGGATCCACCTGTAGCTACAAGTACACGGTCAAATACATGACTCTCGCCGGACTCCATGTGAAGGTTAAAGCCCTGTTCCAGAGGTTCAATTCGCTTGACGCCACTTTTCAAATGAAAAACTACACCGGCACGCTGGGCAAATTCCAACAAACAATCCGCAATGCTGCTCGATTGGTTGCTCACGGGAAAAACACGACCGTCTTCTTCAATTTTTAAATCCACTCCGCGGTCTGTAAACCACTCCATGGTATCGCCGCAGGCAAATTTGGTGAAGGGACCAAGGAGTTCGCGGTGGCCGCGCGGATAGTACGCGACTAACTCATGGGGATCAAAACACCCGTGGGTAACATTGCAGCGTCCTCCACCTGAAATAAGCACTTTGCCTAAGAGCGTGGCTGACTTTTCAAAAACATGAACCCGAGTGTCGGGTGAGGCCTCGGCAGCAGCAATGGCCGCGAAGACGCCAGCGGCGCCTCCACCAACTATACCAATGGACGCAGGAGTACTCACCCGACAAAATTACGGGGATTCTAGCACTTAACGCTGCCAGCCGGGTGGTTTTGGCGCAGGAGTTCGGCGAATCTGAATGTAGCGGTCTTTCAGTTCAAAATACTCCAGATCGTAGACGCCGTAGCAGAGGGTGCCATCTTCCATCAAGTCAAAGGTGGTGCTCATTTTGGGATCAAAGCCGTGAAGCATAAGTTCGTCCTTATGCACAAGGCTTTGGCCGGATTGGAGATGGTCAAAAAGCAAGCTATAATTCTGCTTTAAACTGCGGTGGTAGGGTCTGCAAATTCTGTTAGCGTCCATCATTCGGGCATTGTGGTAAGAGTTCCTGCAGCCGTCGTCGCAGTACTTCTTGTCGGCACGTCCAACGAGGGGCAAGCCACATTGTAAGCAGAAGGTTTGATTTCGTTTCATAGAGGTGTGTTGATTATGAGTTTGTCGTTCGGAATGCAATTTATATTGTGTCATATGAGATAGTCGTTTGTAAATGGATATAATTATTTACAGCGTTTTTAACAGTTTGTACCGCTATTTATACGGCTGACTAACAGTCAATTGCAAATTTTGAATTGAATCAAAAATCCAATCAAATGGCAAACATGAAAAACAGAATCACGTTAATTGGCCGCTTGGGCCAGAATCCCGAACTCAAGACGTTTGACTCGGGATCGCAGAAGTGCACGTTCTCGCTAGCAACCCATGAAAGCATCAAGAATGCGCAAGGGGAAAAGCGGGAGGAAACCCAGTGGCATCAAGTGGTGGTATGGGGTATGCTTTCGGAACTCGCCCTGAAATACCTCAAAAAGGGGGATTTGTGTGCCTTAGAAGGAAAGGTGCAGTACCGAAGCTATCAAGACGCGCAAGGCGTCACCCAGTACCGAACGGAAATTGTGGGCAAAGACCTTCAGTTCTTGAGCCCAGTTTCAGGGGCGGAAATTCCCAACGAGGCCAAATAGGCGCCGTCGAGCACTGCGCCTAGCTCAAGGTGATCCAGGGAGGTGGATGTTTCCGTGCGCAACCAGGTGGGTTGCTCGGCATGGAAGGTGTCTACCTCCCACTTCACCCTATACTCCCCGTTGGATACGCTCTCATGTACACGGAGGTGGCAATGGCCGCCGGGGTGCGCAAGTATCCATTCGTTGGCAGGACTTGCATTTAAGGGAAGCTCTGTGTATGCGGACGATTCTGAGGCATTCAACCAGTGGGAAGCATGGGCGTCCAACGCGCGAAGGCATTCAGCTTCGGCGAAAGCCACCGTCTTTCGCTCCCAATCCTTGGGTGAAATGCCGGTTTCAAACGTGATGGTCGCACAGCCTGTTTCCTGGAAGTACTCGCCAAAGGCGGTTGGGTAAAAGGAATCGTCAAAACGAGCAACCTGTCCTGGAAAGCCCTTCCTTAAAGCGAGGGCCCAGTGGTGCAAGATGCTTTGCGCTTGGCGCTGAGAGGCTGTGATGCCTTCGGGGTGCCCTTTCGGCGCTAAGAGTGAGAAACTCGCAGGCTTGTCGCCTCCTTCGGGGTAAAAGCGGGGCCGCTGATCGTGCAGGTTTAAGGCAATGTCTGGCTGAAACCATGTCCGGCAGGCCTCCAGAGCCTTCGCTTCTGCAGACACTTGATCCCGCGCATCGCGGTTCACGTCCACGCCACACGCGTTCACCCGCGTGAAGGCTTCCGCCCCATCGGGGTTTAGGACGGGGATCACGCACCAATGCCCTTGAACCTTGGAGCCGAGGAGCTGAACTAAGGCTTCATAGCCTGTGGGTTCGTTGCCATGCATGAGCGCCCAGGCGAGTATGCGCGGGCCGCTGCCTTCCTGGACAAAAGCGACAATAGGCCGTCCTTCTTCCGACGTGCCTATTAATCGCTCTTCCCAGCCAGACGCGGCTTGGCGAGCAGATTGTAAGCGAGTGGTGAAGGATTTGTAGCGCACGGTTTAAAGATACTACGTGGATTAGCCCGCTATACCCGATGTTTGCAGGATGAAGAAATTTGCTGCCCTCCTCCTACTCGCGGGTTCCATCAGTTTGAAGGCTCAAACCTTCACGTTTTGCGCGGGAAGCTGTGCCGACCTTCGCACGGACGAATCGGAATCCATTTTCCTTACCATTGCGAAAGAAGAAAAGCAGTTCTTCCTGTGGCTGGGCGACAATTTGTACTTCAAAAAGCCCGATTGGCAGAACGAAAGCACCATGCGGGATGCCTACATGAAGCGATTCCAAGGAGATGCGGTTCAAATGCTGCTCCACAGCAGCCGGCAGCTCGCCATCTACGACGACCACGACTACGGCCCCAACGATTCGGATTCCTCATTCGTGGGCAAGCGTGAAAGTGCGCAGGTTTTCTCGGAATTCTGGCTGGAAACCCCCACGCAAGTTGATCGCTACCACGACATTCGATGGTCAGAACGCTACGGAGACGTCCTGATGGTAGGCTTGGACGATCGCGCACACCGAGGCCCCGTAGGCACGGTGATTTTAGGCAAGGAACAGCTGGCTTGGCTCGCGGCGCAGTTGGATGCCAACAAAGACGCATCCATTGTCTTCATCGCGGTGGGTTCACAGGTGCTGAACGAAGCCGAAGTATTTGAAAACTACAGCCGCTTCCCCGCGGAGCGTGACGAGCTTTTGGCCCTCTGTGCCCGCGCAGAGATGCCCGTGGTCTTTTTAACGGGAGACCGCCACCACGGCGAAATCAACCAGAAGCGCGTCAACGGGACGTTGTTGACGGAAATCACAGCTTCCCCCCTCACCTCCACGACGCACAGCCCGAGTGCGGAGGAACTCAAGGCGAACAAAGCGCTCGTGAAAAACACCGTGGTGAACGAGGCCCATTATGCACGTATCACGTGGATGGATGGGAAGCGCCTTTCGGTCCAGTTGGTGGACGCGAATGGAAAAGATCTTGTTTCCAAAGAATTCAAGCTGGGCCGTTAAAACCATTCGGCGACTTGAGGGTTAAGAGGGCATGTATGTACTCGAACGCACCCAAGAGCTGCCCGTCTCCGTAGCGCAAGCCTGGGAATTCTTCTCCTCGCCGCACAATTTGGCCAAAATCACGCCTAAAGACTTGGGCTTTGAAGTCCTTGGCGCCGTGCCAGAGCGCATGTATGAAGGTCTTTTCATTAACTACCATGTTTCGCCCTTGTTTGGCATCCGCATGAAGTGGACCACAGAGATCACCCACGTGAAAGACCAGCAGTACTTCGTGGATGAGCAGCGCATTGGCCCGTACCGAATTTGGCACCACGAGCATTTCTTTGAGGCCACGGAACATGGCGTACGCATGCTCGATCGGGTGCACTATGCCTTGCCCTTTGGGATTTTGGGGCGGCTGGTACATCCTTGGTTGGTGAAGCCACGTCTTGAGGAGATCTTTAACTTCAGATTTAAGGCGGCCGAGGCCCTCTTTCCTGCCTAAATTTGGGCCATGGCCAAATCCAAGCCTTTAACGGAAAACCCCATCGACGCGGACAAGGTAGCGGAGCAACCCGGATTGCTGCCCTACGCACACCACGTGGGGGGCGTGCCCATCGTTCCCACGGCGGAAGGAGTGCAGCGCAGTACCTCGTTGAATGCAATGGATTTCCAGACGGACTTGCAGCTGGATCAAATTCGGGCTCAAATGGAGCTCTTGGCGGATCAAGCGCGAAGCATACAGCGCCGCAAGCAGGTGTCGGCATGGATTTATTCGGCCAAAATCAGTTTTAAGCCGGAAGTCAACCACGTCTACCATTTGTACCAACGCGAGGACGGAGAACACGTTCTTTCGCTGTTGAGCCCGGAAGAATTTAGCCGCAGCAAGCGGAATTTGGGTGAATTTGTGCACAGTGTTCGGCTCCTCGGCGATCACACCTGGCATATTGAACGATGACCCCATCCCCTACCGCTCTTCAAGATTCCCGCTACGCTGAGGTAAAAGATGGCCGTGCACAGGCGCAGGAAGTTTGGCTGCTGCACGGGTATGCGAGCCACCAAGACGATTTGCACGGTTTAGCTCCCTATCTCACCAAAAACTTTACGGTGCGGTCGTTGCGGGCCACCTATCCCTTGGATATGGGCGGTTATGCGTGGTATTCGCTGAGTTTTGATGCGAATGGTGTTCGGCAGGTGGATTCTCCGGAGGCGTTTTCGTCAGTGGAACGGGTGAAGTTGGCGCTGGAATGGCATGCCGCTGAGTTTTCACAGTCTCCACGCCCTATCCTCGTAGGATTTTCCCAGGGAGGCATACTCAGCAACGCCATTGGCTACAACCACCCGCACTTGGTGCGCGGCGTAGCAGCGATAGCGAGCTATTTTCCATGGGAGTGGGAAGGCCATAAAGGCCAAGCTGAGAGCCTTAAACTCCCCTTTTGGGCCGCCGTAGGCACCGAAGATGGGGTCGTCCCAGCGAGTCTTTCGCTGCCAACGTATGAGCGTGCGCAAAAGAAGGAAGGCTTGAACCTAGAGGTGAAGACCTATCCTATGCCGCACACCATCAGTCCCGCGTGCTTTGCGGATCTGAATACGTGGTTGCTGGAAGTGGCAGCCCGCTAGTTTTTACTACGCTCCTCCGAAAGGCGCCAGGAGTATGCGCCATAGAAGGCCATAAAGAGCATGATGGCGGAATAGCCCGCGTAGATAAGCAAGCCTCGGTCCGTACAGAGAAATACCATGGCCAGGTTGATCCCCATCCATAGGTACCAATTTTGAAAGATGCGCTGTGCCTGCATCCAGGTTGCTACCACGCTGAACGAAAAGATGGCAGCGTCGGCATACGGACGCGGATTATCGCTCCAGTGGTCAAAGCCATAGCCAAGGGGCCAAACCACCGCCACAAGCAGCAACAGCATTCCCAGGAGACGAGTACCGGGCCAATGCGCATGGGAAGAAAGGGATTCGGTCTGTGACCAGGTCCACCAGCCGTAGAGGGCTAAAGCTGCGTAGAGCACGTTGAGAAGCGCTTCTAAATAGAGGTAAAGGTCCCAGAAGAGATAGACGGCCAGTGCGCAGCCTAGAAACCCCGCAGGCCAGGCCCAACGCTTTTTCCAGACGATGCCAAGTGCGTAAAGCAGATTGAAACCGGCCGAGGCAATCTCAACGCGGTCCACCCGTTTAGCCGACCAATTCGTTGACCAGGGCCGCTGCCTCTTTCAGCTGAATGGCGGAATACACCTTCAAGCCACTCTCGTCGATCAAGGCCTTCGCTTCTGCAGCGTTGGTGCCTTGCAAGCGAACGATGATGGGCACGGGAATCTCGCCAATGCTGGTGTAGGCATCCACAATGCCTTGGGCTACGCGGTCGCAACGAACGATACCGCCAAAGATGTTGACCAAAATGGCCTTCACATTGGGGTCTTCGAGGATGATGCGGAAGGCTTTTTCTACGCGCTCAGCGTTGGCCGTACCGCCGACGTCCAAGAAGTTGGCAGGGTTGCCACCGGCCATCTTGATGATGTCCATGGTGGCCATGGCCAAACCAGCGCCGTTTACCATACAGCCTACGTTGCCGTCCAGCTTCACAAAATTGAGACCGGCTTGGTCTGCTTTGACTTCGGTGGGATCCTCTTCGCGGAAGTCACGAAGGGCGGCCAATTCAGGGTGACGAATCAAGCCATTGTTGTCCAAAACGACCTTGGCGTCTACGGCCAAAATCTTGTTGTCGCTCGTCTTGAGGACCGGGTTGATTTCAAACAAGCTCGCGTCAATGCCTTGGTAGGCGGCCATCAGGCTCTTTACGAAGGCCACCATCTCCTTGAAGGCAGCACCCGAAAGGCCGAGGTTAAACGCAATGCGGCGGGCTTGGAAATCCTGCAGGCCCAAGGCAGGGTCAATGTGCTCGACAAAAATTTTCTCCGGGCTGTGTTCCGCCACGGCTTCGATGTCCATGCCGCCTTCGGGGCTGTACATGATCATGTTTTGACCCGCACCGCGGTCCAAAAGAATGCTCATGTAGTATTCTTCGGTCTCGCTTTCGCCGGGGTAGTACACGTCTTCTGCAATCAAGACTTGGTGTACTGTTTTGCCCTCCTTGGAGGTCTGAGGAGTGACCAATTGCATGCCCAAAATATCGGTAGCGCGTGCCGTAACCTCGTCCAGGTTTTTGGCCAATTTGACGCCACCCCCTTTGCCACGACCACCAGCATGTACCTGGGCTTTAACCACATACCACTGCGTGCCAGTTTCTTCGGTCATCGCTTTTGCTGCTGCAACGGCCTCTTCCGGCGTGCTAGCGACTTTGCCGCGTTGAACACGTACGCCGTACTGGGCGAGAATTTCTTTTCCTTGGTATTCGTGGAGGTTCATGGAGAATGTGCTTTCGTGATTGCCGCACAAAGGTACTTCCCGAATGCTGGAATTCCGCGTTACTTTTGAGGGATATGTCCATCCTCTTACGCGCCGAATCTATCTCCAAGTCCTACGGCGACTTAAACGTCTTAAAGGAAGTTTCCTTGGAGGTCCATGCAGGCGAATTCCTCGCCATCACGGGTCCCTCCGGTTCCGGAAAATCCACCCTCTTGCACATTTTGGGAGGTTTGGATTCGGCCGACTCCGGTCAATTGAGCTTTAATGGGCAGCCCTACCCGACCAAATCCAAAGACATCGACCGCTTTCGCAACCGCGAGTTGGGCTTTGTCTTCCAATTTCACCACCTCTTGCCCGAATTCACCGCGCTCGAGAACATCTGTATGCCGGGCTGGGTCGGCGGCCAAAGCGACGTGGAAGCACAGGCCCAAAAATGGGCAAAAGCCTTCGGTATTGCAGACCGCCTGGATCACCTCCCCGGCGCCCTCAGTGGGGGTGAGCAGCAACGCGTCGCCGTGGCCCGCGCTTTAGTGCACCAGCCCAAGCTCCTGCTCGCCGACGAACCCTCCGGCAACTTAGACAGCCAGCGCGCGGAAGAACTCTTCCAGCTTTTGCAACAAGCCCGAAACGAAGCCGACCTCGCCATCGTGGTGGTAACGCATTCGGAGCTTTGGGCCCAAAATGCCGACCGGACCCTCCATCTCAGTGACGGCGCATGGCGGGATTGATTCCCAGCCACGCGCTCAAGGAATGGCTGGATGAATGGGCCCTGCGCTACGAGCAGCCCGATTTCATTCCGGCTGACCCTATTTGCATGCCCCACCGCTACGCCCGACGCGAAGACATCGAAGCAGTGGGACTCATGACCGCCCTCATCGCCTGGGGACGCCGAGGCAGCATCTTGCAATCGGCCGATGCCATGTTTGCCGATCTGGGGGATTCGCCCGTGGCTTTCCTCGTCGACGCTAGCGAGGACGATGTACAGGGCCTAACCTGGGCGCACCGAACTTTCCTTCCCGAAGACGGCTGGCGCTTCATGAGGGCCCTGCAGTCCTGGTACCGAACGCATTCCACCTTAGAATCTGCCTTCTCCCACCGGGCCGGCGAATCCGATTTAGGGCCCGCCATCGATCGGTTCCGCCACGCGTTTGCGGGCGATTGGATAGACTCCCGTTCTGCCAAACACCTCGCCTCCCCCGCCCAAGGGTCTGCCGCGAAACGCCTCCACCTCTATTTGCGTTGGATGGTCCGGCCAGCGGCGCGGGGCGTCGATTTTGGGCTTTGGACCAGCCTGTCCCCGCGCCTCCTCTCCTGCCCCTTGGATGTGCACACCGGAAATGTGGCGCGTGACTTGGGATTGGTCCAGCGCAAGGCCAACGACAGAAAAACCGTCATGGAGCTGGATGCCGCCTTGCGCGCCATGGATGCCGAGGATCCCGTCAAGTACGATTTTGCGCTCTTTGGGCTGGGTGAATCGGGATGGCTGCAAAAAAGCCTTGGCGATGGACGTCAAAGACCCCTACCTTCCGACCTATGAGCAGCGCCCCCCTAGCCGAACGCATGCGTCCCAAAAGCCTAGAAGGCTACGTGGGCCAGCGTCACATTGTAGGTCCCAAGGGCGCTTTGCAGCCCGCTTTGGATCAAAAGCGCCTGCCTTCTTTGTTGTTTTGGGGGCCTCCAGGAGTGGGGAAAACCACCTTGGCGCAGCTGCTGGCGTCGCATGTGGACCGCCCATTCACGGCCATGAGCGCTATTTCCAGTGGCGTTAAGGACGTTCGGGACGAGATTCAACGCGCCGAAAAAGAACGCATGTTCCACCCGGAAGGCCGTGTGCTCTTCATCGACGAGATCCACCGCTTCTCCAAATCGCAGCAAGATGCCCTGTTGGCCGCCGTAGAAAAAGGGACCATCACCCTGATTGGCGCCACGACGGAAAACCCCAGCTTTGAGGTAAACGCCGCCTTGCTTTCAAGGTGCCAGTTATTTGTTCTACAATCGCTTGAAGAAGACGATTTAATACCCCTTGGGGTCAAGGCTTTAGAAACAGACGACTTCCTAAAGAGTACCGATGTTTCTAACGTAGATTTTCACGCGATTTACGCCTTCACGGGAGGCGATGGTCGACGGTTTTTGAACACCTTGGAGAGCCTTTGCTTGGTGGCGAAGAACCTGTCTAATCCGAACATTGACGCCGCCTTTGTCGCGGAGCACGCCCCAAAAATGGCCCCGCGCTACGACCGGGCCGGCGATCAACACTACGACATTGCTTCGGCCCTGATTAAGTCCATCCGGGGCAGCGATCCTCAAGCAGCGGTGTATTGGCTCGCTCGAATGATAGCCGGAGGAGAAGCTCCCACCTTCATCGCACGCCGTTTGGTCATTGCTGCTGCCGAAGACATTGGTCTCGCCAACCCACAGGCACTCACCGTGGCTACGGCTTGTTTTCAGGCGGTGGAGCGCCTCGGCATGCCCGAGGGACGCATTCCTCTGAGTGAATGCGCCATCTACTTGGCCAGCAGTCCCAAGTCCAACCGCGCTTATTTGGCCATTGACAAAGCCTTGCAGGCTGTGGAACAAACGGGGGACCTCCCCGTTCCCGTCCACTTGCGCAATGCGCCCACGAAAGCGATGAAGGAGCTGGGATTCGGTGCGGCGTATCAGTATCCGCATGACTTTCCAGGAAGCTTTGTGCCTCAAGCCTATTTGCCGGAAGGCCTGTCCAACGTGGATTTCTACCAACCGGGAGACAACCCCACGGAGGCGCGATTGGCGGAATGGCTCAACGCCCGCTGGTCGAAAGAATCTTGATTTCGGTTCGGCGGTTTAGGGCCTGGCCCTCAGCCGTTTCGTTGGAGGCAACCGGACGGCTCGCCCCAAATCCTTTGCCCTGCATGCGCTCGCGCGCCACGCCCTGAGCGACTAAGGCTTCGACCACCGCTGCACTGCGCTTCTCGCTGAGCGTTTGATTGTAGGCCGCATAGCCTTGGTTGTCGGTATGACCCTCTACTTGAATGCGCAAGGCGGGATTTTCCTGAAGCCACGTAGCCACCCGGTGAATTTCCACCATGGACGCGGGGAGCAAGACGGCTTCGTCAAAGGCGAAGAGCAGGTTGTTCAGGCGGAAGGCGTCCCCCACTTGGGTTTTTCGCAGGTAGACCGTATCCGTTTGCACGTTCCCCGCGCGCTCCTCCGTGAGCAGGCGGTAGCTTTCAAAGTTGTATCCCGGGGCTTGGACACTGAAAGCCATCTCCGTGTTGAGGGGCAAGCTGGTTTCAAACACATCGCCCGAATGCGTCACCTCCTGCTCCAATCCTTGGCGGGAAATGGACCACTTGGCGGCGGTAATGGGCTTTCGGGACTCCAGGTCCACGGCGTAGACTTCTAGCCAAACGATGGGCGTGGCGGCTGCAGATTCGGGCAGTTCGAACTCAAAAATGACGGGTAGATGGTTGGAATTGGGGGCGATATCTGAGCCATAGGTCTGCACCTCGTCGTCCCAGACCGACTCCCCCAAGAGCCCCCCCGAGAGAAAGCCACTGCGGCCATCAGGGGCCACAACCAGGCCAAAGTTGTCCAAATGGTCGTTAATGGGATAGCCTAGATTCTCGGGCATTGACCAGCTGCCATCCGCTTGCCATTCCGATTTGAAAAGGTCCATGCCCCCCATGCCCACATGGCTCGTCGAACCGAAGTAGAGCGTCTTGCCATCCGCATGCAGAAAGGGGCTGAACTCGTTTCCCGTGCCGTTGATCGTGGCGGGCAGCATCTCCGCCTTGCTCCAGGATGCTCCATCCCAGCGGCTCATCCAAATATTGGAGTGGCTGCCCATTTTTTTGGAATCTCGGACAAAAAAGAGGTATTGCCCATCGGCGGATAGACAGGGTTGCGTTTCCCATTGGGGGGTATTGATCGCGGCGCCCATGTTCTTGCCTTGGGTCCAGCCGAAGGGCGTGAGTTCGGATAGGTAGATGTCGCAAGAGCCGTAACCGTCTTCGCGTTCGCAGCCGGCAAAGACCATGCGGCGCTCGTCGCCTTGTACGGAAACGGCGCCCTCGTTCAGCAACGTGTTGATCCAGCCTTCCACTTTGTGCGGCTGGGACCAGCCCAAGGTATCTGAGGCGAAGGTGGCAAAGATGTTTTCGTCCCGGGGGACGTGATGGTAGTTGCGGCCCGTGAAATAGAGGGTGCTTTGGTCCCCTGAAATGCTCGGGAAAAAGTAGGATTCGGGGTACAGGAGGCCCGTCTGCGCATTCTTAATGCTCTTAGGTAGAATGCCGGGAGCGGGGTTTTGCCGGGCGTGAAGCCCAAAGGCGGCGTTGGCTTGCATGCGCTTGGCATCCGCTACTTGGGCGTCTGGGAGGCGTTCCAGTTTTAAATACAGCTCCCAGGCCCGCAACGACGTGCGGTAGCCCCCAAAGCCTAAGGCGGCTCGTCCTAGATTGAAATAGCCTGCGCGGGCCGCACCCGTCAGCCCTGCTTGGTCAAAGGACGCGAAACAGCGCGCGGAATCCCCGCGTTCTTCGTAGAGTTCTCCCAGAGCAAGCCATGCGGCCGGATAGATGGGATCCAGCTTCACGGCCCGCAAAAAATGCTTCTCCGCTTTGTCGGCGCTCCCGCCGGGCTGCAGGTATTCGCGAATGCCTTTTTGGTAGGCGGAAACGGCGGCTCGATTTTGGGCCGAAACCCCAAGCGCCCATCCACAAAGGAAGGTGAATAAAAGAAGCTGTTTTCGCATGGTACCTCCACGAAGGTACGCTCGTAAAATTGTAACTTTGTGCCTTAATAAGCCACTATGGGAGCTTCATCGTTTGACCAAGTCAAACAGGTATTTACGGATTTCCTTGAGCAGAACGGGCAGCGCAAGACACCCGAGCGCTACGCCATACTCCACGAAATCTACTCCCACGAAGACCACTTCGACATTGAGACCTTGTACGGGTCCATGAAAGTGAAGAACTACCGGGTCTCTCGCGCCACCTTGTACAATACGATGGACTTGCTTTTGCAATGCGGTTTGGTCCGCAAGCACCAGTTTGGCCAGAACCAAGCCCAGTACGAGAAATCCTACTTCAACAAGCAGCACGATCACGTCATTTTGGTCGATAGTGGCGAAGTCAAAGAATTCTGTGACCCCCGCATTCAGCAAATTAAGCAGAGCATCGAAGAAGTATTCGGTGTCGAAGTGACGGGACACCAACTCTACATCTACGCAAAATCAAAAAAAGAATGAGCCAAGGAGCAGACATCCTGCTCGGCCTCCAATGGGGGGACGAAGGAAAAGGGAAAATTGTGGACGTATTGACCCGTCGCTACGACGTGGTAGCCCGCTTTCAAGGCGGCCCCAATGCAGGACACACCCTGGAGTTTAACGGAATCAAGCACGTGTTGCACACGATTCCCTCGGGCATCTTCCACGAGAATGCGTTGAACATTATTGGCAACGGCGTGGTCATGGACCCCGTCATCTTCTGCAAGGAAATTGACAAGTTGCTGGATATGGAGCCCAAATGCCTCGAGCGCTTGGTCATCTCGCGGAAAGCCCACTTGATTCTTCCTACGCACCGTCTGTTGGATGCCGCTTCTGAGGCCGCCAAAGGAAAGAACAAGATTGGCTCCACCCTCAAGGGCATCGGACCGACCTACATGGACAAAACGGGCCGCAACGGTCTTCGTATTGGTGACATTGAATTGCCGGACTATTTGGCGCGCTACGAAGCTTTGAAGCAGAAGCACTTGGAACTCTTGGGAGACTTTGAGGCGCCCTTTGACCTCGCAGAGGCTGAAGCACATTGGATGCAAGCCGTAGAGCGTTTGCGCAGCATGAACTTGGCGGATACGGACGTCTTGATCCAGGAGACCTACAAGTCTGGTAAGAAAATCCTGGCTGAAGGTGCTCAAGGCACCCTGCTGGATGTTGACTTTGGCACCTACCCCTTTGTGACCTCTTCCACGACGACCGCCGCGGGAGCATGCACCGGCCTGGGCCTGGCGCCAAACCGCATTGGCGAAGTTTTGGGCATTTTCAAGGCCTACTGCACGCGTGTGGGCAGCGGCCCCTTCCCTACCGAATTGGACAACGATTTGGGCCAAGAAATCCGCGACAAGGGCCACGAATATGGTAGCACCACCGGCCGTCCCCGACGTACAGGTTGGTTGGACCTTCCCGCGCTGCGTTATGCCGTGGAAGTGAACGGGGTTACCCAGTTGATGATGATGAAGGCGGATGTGCTCTCCGGCTTGAAAGAGTTGGAGGTCTGTACCGCCTACGAATACCGCGGGGAAACCATCACCCACCTCCCCTACAGCTTGGAGGAAGACTTGATCAAGCCTATCTACACCACCCTTGCTGGCTGGGACGAAGACTTGACCGGTGTCACGGACGTCAAGGACTTGCCGGCTGCCCTAGAGGCCTACACCCGCTTTATTGAACAAGAAACGGGCGTTCCCGTCGTTCTTATCTCTGTGGGACCTGATCGCGAACAAACGCTCTGGCGTGCATGAAACGGCGCGTAGCCGTACTTCTCTTTCTTTTAGGGCTCAACCTGCATGCGCAATTGAGGCCGGGCCAACGCGTGGACATTCTTCGTTCGGGCTCCATCACGGTTAAACGGACCGAAAGTGGGCCGGTCACCATCCTCCGTGGCGATGTAGCGCTCAAGAACAAGGACGGTGTGTTCTACTGCGATTCCGCCCGCTGGTGGCGCAAGGACGACCGGTTTGTGGCTTTTGGTGCCGTGCGCTACCAGGGCAACGATGGAGTCAAACTGCGCTCTCAACATTTAGACTACAGCAAAGGAGTGGCCTTCCTCCGCGGAAACGTGGTCCTCGTCCACAAGGGCCAAACCTTAAAAACGCCCACACTTCGCTACGACACGGAGGCCGAGACGGGCCAATTTCTTCAAGGCGCTGAAATTGTGACCGAAGACGGCACGCTAACCTGTCAGTCGGGGCGCTATTCCGCGTCGGATGAGCACTTTGTCTTTGAAGGAAAGGTGCACGCCGTGACGGATGATTACATCCTGGACTGTCCCAAAATGGAGCAATGGCCCAGCCAGCACCGCTACTATGTGCCTAAATCGGGAATTGCCCAGTCCAAGGTGGCCTCAGGCGATACCTATCGACTGCGCGGGTTTATGCGCTTTGGTCGCGCCTGGATGTGGTCTACCTCGGACGGAAATGCCTCCGCATTTGCCCAGCACGTGGAAGGCATCGACAGTACGGTTCAGTTTTCCGCAGATTCTCTTTACCGCCAAGGGGAATCCACTTCCCTATTCTCCCCGGATGGGCAGGCGTTTTGGTCGGATTGGTCCGGGGACAGTTTGGAGATTCATGCTGAAGCGATTTACCGCTCCCCGTCTAGGGCTTCCGCGTCGGGTCAAGTGGCCACCTTTGCCCGCGGCCTGGTTTGCGCCTCCGACGCCATGGCCTGGAATTCCACCGATTCCATCCTGAATTTCTCCGGCAAGCCCTTGGTTTGGACGTCGGAATACCTGCTGCGCAGCGATTCGCTTCGATGGTTTCAGCACCATCCCAGTGGCTTGGACTCGCTATATGGGAGTGGTTCAATTCACATCTCAAAGCCTATTGACAGCCTGCGCTTCGATGAAATGGCGGGAAACTTTCTGTATGGATTCCTCGAGGAAAGTGGCATGAAATTCTTGAAAATCAAGGGCAATGCGCAGGCGATCTTTCAGCCAGACTCCGAACGGAGCTCACAAATTCAATGCGCGGACATCGCCCTAGAATTTGAAGACGGCGAACTCAAATACGTTCGCTTCAATAAAGGCCCCCAAGGCCAAGTGGCAGATCCCGTCCTCAGTCTGCACCTACCAGGTTTCGCAGGGGACGCCGCTCAACGACCGCTCAGGATGGAGGCGATATCGGGTCTAAAATAGTTGGGTCCTTTCATCACCTTGCCGTCTTCGCGGTAGATGGGCTGGCCATCCTCTCCCAACTTGCTCATGTTGCTTCGCTGAATTTCCCGGAAGACCTCTTCAATTTTCCCCTGCATACCATGGGTGATCAGCGTCCCGCACAAGATGTAGAGCATATCGCCCAATGCATCGGCCACTTCCACCAAATTGCCGGCTAGAGCCGCCTCGAGGTATTCATCATTTTCCTCCGCCATGAGTCGGTGGCGCAGGTGCATGAGGGATTCATCGATAGTTACGGTGGGTTCCGAATGGTGCGGAATGCGGTAAACTTCATGGAATTTGGTCACGGCGGCAATTTGTTCCTGCATGGCGGCTATTTTTGTCACAAATTACATCCCTTGGAAAACATAACCACAGGTCATTGGATTTTTGCCGGGTTTTTCACCGTGGCATTTTTAGGCTTTCTCTTCTGGAGTTACCGGAAGGATGCTAAAACCCATGACATCCATTACGGAAGCAACCTTAAACTCATTTTGGCTGGGGTTGTTGTACTTTTTGTCATCTATATATTTAAACGCTTATGACCATGCGCAGTATTTCCCCATTCTTGGCCACCTCTGGCCTTCTTGCTCTTGCACTCTTGACGCGCTTTCTCCCTCACTTCCCCAACTTCACGGCCATTGGCGCAGTAGCTCTAGTGGGAGGTTTTTGGAGTAAAGGCCGACCCGCTGCGATGCTCTTGCCTTTGGCATTGCTTTTCGCCAGTGATCTTCTCCTGAACAACGTGGTATACAGCTCCGCGACCGAAGGTTTCACCTGGGGCTATCCGGGCATGGTTTGGGTCTACGGTGGGCATATCGCCATGGTTCTTTGGGGACAGAAAGCGCGCCAAATGGACGGCCTCGTAGGAGCCGGTCATGCCGTGGTCGCCAATCTTTTGTTCTTTGCACTTTCCAATGTGGGCTTTTGGTATGGGAATCCTGCTCTGCCACAAACCGGTTCAGGTTTGTTTACAGCGTACGTAGAAGCCATCCCATTCTTTGTTTCCGCGACAGCAGGGACACTCGTATATGGAGGCCTACTGCAATGGGCCTACGCGAAGCGCAGCGTACTGGGTTTGGCCTAATGCCATAGCTAGGATATCCAACAAAAAAGCCGGGCTCTCACCCGGCTTTCTTTTTTATAGACCATACTGGAGTCGTACCTGGAGGTAGCGTCCGGGCATTGGATAGCCGGGTTGAAAGAGGATGGTTTGATTCAGGAGATTTTCCACAGAAACCTGGACCTTGAACGCATCCGTGAATCGACGCGAAACGTGTACGCCCAGCGTGGATTGCCCAGCGAGGTAGGCTTCAGGTCCGGCACCCGGAGCAAGCCAATACGTGGGTACGGCCGTCTGGCCCGTCCAAGACGCGCCCCACTCCCCTTTGCCCCAGCGTCGAGCGACTGAAGCGTTCCCCAACCACGGAGCCACATAGGGAGCTAAGTTCCCCTCCGCATCTGTGACGCGTACATAGCGAATGTTCGCATCCAAGGTCCAATTGCCTGGAGTGTAGTGCCCAGCCAGTTTGGCCCCTCGACGGTTCCATGAACTTTGATTCACCGGGCGCCAATTGCCAAAGTCATCCGGAAGCCAAACGATGGCTTGCTGGAGCTGGGTGCTAAAGAGGTGCGCATCCACATAGCCCTGTGCGAAGGACTTTCGGATGCCTCCTTGCGCTTCCCAGCCACGCTCAGGATCCAAGTCCGGATTGCCAAAGCCCGTCCAAAACAAGTCGTTCATGGTCGGAAAGCGGAACATTTGGCGAAACTGGCCTGACACGGTCAATGTCTTCCCCTTTTTTTCCCACAGAATCTGTGGAGCAAAGGGGCTTTTCTTTCTCCCCCAGGTAGACCATTTAGCGCCCAGCGTGAATTTTCCCAAGCGCGTAACGGGGGACTCAGCCAAGAGGTTGAGGGTGACGTAATCGATGGTCACGTCTGGCTTGTAGACGCCGTTCATGCGGTTGACGCCTACAGTTTCCTCGTTGTACAACTTCCACTTCTTCCAATGTGTGCCGGTGTAAAAGCGGAGGAAGGCCCCTTGGCTCGCATTGGTATCCGAATACCAGGGCCCCTGGTAGAACTGGTTTTGGCTCCAGAGGACCTGTTCGGTGCGGAAGTGCAGATGCTCAAAGTGGTAGGATTGGTAGACACTAGCTTGAGCGCGCAGGTCCTGCTGACGTGCAGGGATATCCTCAACGTCAAAGGTGGACGCAGGAAGTCCGCGGTCGGCAGACACGACGTAGGCACTACCCCCTGTACTCCAGCGGCCGCCGGAATAGTTTCGCTGATGCGTCAAAAAAAGCTCATGACGGCTGCCATCGGCGCCGTTTCGTCGCAACCCGTCGTCGCCGTAGCGGTAGTCGTTTTTCCAAGCTTCTGTGCCTCCGCCGATTCGCATTGTAGCATCCGGACGATTCGCCAAGGTCCAGATGCCGCCTACACCCACTCCTTTCAAGCTACTTCCTCTGAGCTCGAGGACATCCTCCGATTGTCCACGTACGTCCAAAAGTTCACCCAGGGCTTGGCCGCTCTGGTACTGGGAAGCCAAGGCATTCCCCCAGGTGCGTTGCTGGCCCCATTGAGGAAGCAAGGAAAAATCCGCCACCCCCAAGTCTGGCGTCAACAAGGGAAGGCCCTCCCAGGAACCTTGCACGTAGGCGCTGGGATAGCCGTCGCGACTGAGGAGCAACGAGGCTCCAGGGGAGGTCATGCGGATATCCGCACCGCTTGCCCACCAACTAGATGCATCGGGTTGAGCGACCACCGGTTGCGTGGAAGACGTTTGGCTCCAAACGGGAACCGTTTCAAGGTGTAGGGTGCTATCGGGGCTCTGGGCATAACTAGCCAAAGCGCCCAAGCTGAGTCCAATCAGGACTGCAATGGGGTGTGTTTTCATATCGCTTCAGCGCTAGGCCCGGCACTGACGGGGGTATAGAACTTGGCAGGTCTTCTGGCTTCCTGTCGCATTGTGACCTTCCCAGACGATCCAGTGGCATATACACAATGCGTTTCCAACAGGTTACAGCTGCGGGTACAGCTCCGGAATTGCACCGGATTCCCTTTTAAGCTCACGGGGTGAGCACGCAAGAACAGATCAAAGTTACAGAAAAAGGCGCCGTGCAGCGTTGTGGGCCGCTTCAAGAGCCAAAGGCGAAACCCCCATGGGGATGCGCTCGGCGAGTGCGTAGGTCAACAAGCTTTCACTGGGCAGGTTTCCGCAGAGTTCATCCTGGGCCATGGGGCAGCCGCCAAATCCGAGCAAGGCGGAGTCGAAGCGTCTAACGCCAGCCTTCCACCCTGCTTGAACGAGTCCAGAACGCAAGGAATAGCCCGTCGGAACGTGCAAGTGCAAGCCAATACAAGCATCCGGGGCCGTCCTGCGCGCGCAAGACACCAAGGACGCAATGGTCTCTGGACGCGCCTGGGCTACCGTATCGCTTAACGAGATGGCTTCAGGGGCCACGGTGTCCTGAATTCGCGCTACCCAATCGGCCACGTCCTGCTCAGAGTAGGTTTCTCCATAGGGATTCCCAAACGCCATGCTCACATACACGACCAAGGCTTTGCCGGATGCGCGCAAGATTTGGGCGTGTTCTTGAAGTTCGGATAGGGCTTGTTCGCGCGTTCGGTTGGTATTGCGCTGCTGAAATTCTTCGGAGGCGGAAAAGGGAAATCCGACCACATCGACCGCTGGGTGCTGGGCCGCGAGTGCTACGCCTTTGGCATTGGCGGCAATGACCAGAAAGCGGTTGGTGCCTTTCAAGGGATGAAGGGCATCCAAAACGGATGAGGTGTCCGCCATTTGGGGAATCGCCTTGGGCGACACAAAACTGCCGATGTCCAGGGTGTCAAAGCCTACGGTGAGCAAATGCTTGAGGTAGTCCACCTTGTCTTCCGTGGAAAACACGGTAGAATAGCCTTGCATGGCATCCCGGGGGCACTCGACCCAAATCAACTGTTCTTCCATGCTGCTTGTAGCTGTTTGACCATGGAGGGGCCTTGGTACACAAAGCCGGTGTAGACTTGAACCAAATCCGCGCCAGCGTTGCGTTTGTCGATGACGTCCTGGGCCGTAAATACCCCGCCAACCCCAACAATGCTGAGGTGGTCCCCCACCGCTTCTTTCACCCAGCCGATGACTTCGGTGCTCTTTTGAGTCAGCGGACGTCCCGATAGGCCTCCTGCACCGATGGCTTCCATGCGCGCTTTGGGGGTATTGGGGGCGTTTCGACCGATGGTGGTATTGGTGGCGATAATGCCTTGGAAGCCGGATTCGGCGGCAAGGCGGGCCATATTTTGAACTTCTTCCCGGGTCAAGTCTGGAGCCATTTTTACGGCGAGCGGCTTGGCGCCTAAGCGCTTGTTTTCGGTGGCCACTGCCTCCAAAAGAGACTTCAAGGCCGCCTCATGCTGCAGATCTCTCAGCCCCGGTGTATTGGGCGACGAGATATTGACCGTAAAGTAATCGACCTGGGTGTGGAGGGCTTGCATGGCCAAGAGGTAGTCTTCGTGCGCCTGTTCGTTGGGGGTCTCTTTGTTCTTGCCAATGTTG
>Ga0255757_10000319_pt1 | contig 46413 bp, 41 predicted proteins | sample 071ome_27_FD_179957 | JGI IMG/M metagenome (GOLD analysis project Ga0255757, IMG submission 179957) | Coastal salt marsh microbial communities from the Groves Creek Marsh, Skidaway Island, Georgia - 071409AT metaG (version 2) | ecosystem: Environmental > Aquatic > Marine > Intertidal zone >...
GGCGTCGAAGACCGTGGTGCCGACTCGCCGTTCGAAGTCGCAGCCACGGCACTGCTGCCCGAGGAGATCGCCCGGTTGCTCGGGCCGCTCGACGAACGAGAACGCGAGATTCTCAAACTCCGGTTCGGTCTCGATCGCGGCGAGCCACGCACCCTCGAAGAGGTCGGAGAACATTTCAATCTGACTCGCGAGCGCATTCGGCAGATCGAAGCTCGAGCCATGTCGAAACTGCGGCACCCGTCGTCGGACACGGGTGCCCGCGACCTCCTGAGCGTCTGACCTGCAGCGTCGACGGCACGAGGGTAGGCGCGTCGACGCCTACGCGAGTCCAGCCACGATGGCGGCGAAGAGCGCGTCGTTTGCGCCCTCCATATCGGCCTCCTCGGTGGTCGCCGTTCCGTAGGTGCGATTGGCGGACAGCTTCACGATCACCGATTCCGTCAAGGGATCGACGTGGATGTATTGGTTGTAGATGCCAATCGCCTGGTAGGCGCCGCGGTCACCGGGTGGCAGCCACCACTGGTAGCCGTAACCGGTGGGAAGGGTTCCACCTGCGATGACGGGCTTACCGGGCTGGGTGTGCGGCTTGTCGGCGCGAGTCGCAGCCGCCACCCAGTCGGAAGGCACGAGTTGTTCGCCCATCCAGTCACCGTTGCGGCGGAACAGTTCTCCGAGCTTGGCGAAGTCGTGTGGCGTGAGCATCAGTCCACCGGCAGTCATCTCGACACCCGCCGTGTCGGTGATCCAGTAGCCCTCAGCCGTGAACCCCAACGGGTCGACGAGCTTGTCCTTCATGTACTCGGCGACCGGGCGGCCGACCGCTCCGGCGAGCATCATGCCGAGGGCCTGTGTGTCGGCGGAGTTGTAACGACAGAGTGTGCCTGGTGGGTACTCCGTCTCCGTACCGTGCACGAACTCGTCGAGCGTGAGCTGACCGGTCATGGCAGCGCCGAAGCGGTGGATGTCGGAGTCGGGGTCGGCGTAATCCTCGTTCCACCGAGCACCGGACGACATCTGGAGGACATCTTCGATCGAGACACCCTCGTAGGCGGAACCGACGAGTTTGGGGTGGTAGTCGCTGATTGTGTCGCTGATGTGTCGGATGTGTCCCTCTTCGACTGCGATACCGACAAGGGTCGAGATGAAACTCTTGGCGACCGACCAGGAGATCCAGTGGACGTCGGCGCCGCCGGTGAGGCGGTACTCCTCGTGGCGGATCTCGCCACCTTGCAAGACCAGCAGGGCGACCGTGTCGGTTCGGACGAGGCAATCTTTGACGGATCGTTCGGCACCGTCGAACCACATCGTCTCGGGCAGCTCGAAGAACTCCCCGGTTGCGAAGGTGTGCGGCTCGGGCGAAGCATCCATGCGCTTCGACGGCTGCGCCTTCATCATGATCGGGAAGTAGTCGTGCATCGGCGCACCACGAAACAGCGGCCGCGGACCGAAGGACTCGTCGTCACCCATGACCCGATGATGCTCTGCGGCGAAACCGCGGTTCCAGTTCGAGTTCAACTGGTGCTCGTCGAGCGAAGCCAGACATCGGGATCGGGATCGCTGTCGGTCGAGGTCGGACCGAACGAGTCGACGTTGGCCTGGAGGGCCTCGAGGCGCACGCGGGCATCGACGTAGGTTCGATAGGCGGCAGCGGCAGTGGCATCGGCCGCCTGCACCGCAGGATCGTCGGGGTCGTCTGACTCGAGTCGCTGTTCCTCGGCGGCGACGAGCAGTCGGGCGGCCTCGCGATCGAGGTCGGCAACCCACCGCGACGTGGTCGCCACTTGATCGGTGAGCCGAGCCAACTCGGCCTGGTCGGATTCATCCGGCTCTGCATCGAGGTCGACCTCCTCGGACACGAGGGTCATGACTGCGAGCGGCAAGCTCTCGACCAACATGCCGAGGGGTGTCCCGAACGGTCCCAGAGCCGCCCCTCGCCGGATGCGCAACGGTGCGAGGGCCATCGTGGCGCTCGACATCGCCGTGGTGAATGCAGCGGGGGTCGGATCGACAGGCACGACCCTGGCTGTGATACGAGCGGCGGCGAGGAGCGCTTCGACTCGGCCCGGATCGGTGTCGTCGTCGTGCGGCACGTAAACGACGATCGTCGAGTGTGACCAGTCCGGGTGTCGGGTGCACAGCCAACCCAGGAGGGTCGTGAGTTGGCCGGTCTGCTCGTCGGACCACCACAGCGCGATCGACCGCTTCTTCGGATCGGTCGACGCAAACCGTTTCCAGGCGTCGGAACGCACATTCACGACGGCGACGTTCGTTCCGAATCGAACACACGTCTGCAGCATCGAGCCGTAGGCGACGCGGTCGATCTCGGAACCGCGCAGATCGCGCACGCCGAAGACCGTGAGGTTTGGGCGGACCCGTCCGATGCCATGGGCCTGGAGCAACGTCTGTACGCCAGCTTCGGCGTCGCCGACTGCCAGCACGCGCGCAAAGGCACCCGGCGCAATCACCGAGAGTTCGCCGGCGAGGTCTGCCTGGACCTCACGGGACTGTCGACGATGCTGTGGACCGGCTCCGTCGAGCAGTCGGACGGCGGTCAGGTAGCCGGAATCGCCTTCGAGCCAGGAGGCCACGGTGAGCATGCGCTGTCGATTGTCGGGATCGCGAGGGACGAAGGCGAGGATGCAGGGTCGCCAGTCGCGCGGCGTCGACGGTGCGTCGGCCAACGCTCTCAGATGACTGCGCGCCCGGGTGAAGTGGTGAGCACCGCTGCTGTCGACCCAGCGGTCGGGTGCATCCCGATTTCGCAGGTAGGTGTAGAGCGCAAGCAGCACGACCGCGGCCAACGCACCGGCGAGCGGGTTGATGGCGATGATCGCCCCACCGCACAGCACGGTCCCCGCAAGGCTGGCACGGTGGTCTCCCCACCGGAACCGCGGACGAAAGGACGTGCTGCCGGCCCGGAACTCGAAATAGGTGGCGTAGTTGATCATTCCGTAACTGGCCAAGAAGAACATGGAGATGATCGGCGCAATGAGGTTGAGGTCACCGGCGACGACGGTCGCCAGTGCGATCACCACCGACACGGCGAGGGCTCGACGCGGATTGTTGGCCGGTCCTGCGCCCACGGCGAACGTTTCGAGGCGAGGGAGGATGCGGTCTTCTCCAAGGCGCTGCAGCACTCTCGGGGCACCGAGCGTCGACGCGAGTGCCGACGACAGCGTCGCAGCGAGCACGCCCGCGAGCATCGTCCAACCGGCCAACGAGAGATCACCCATGATCGTCGTGGTGTCGTCGACGAGTGTGCGAGCCGATGTGGTACCGGCAAGGAGGATGATCACACTGAGGTAGACGACGGTCGACAGGCCGACTGCCGCAAACGTTCCTCGCGTGATGGAACGGCCGGGATCTTTGAGATCGCCTGACATCGCGACGCCCTGGCTGAAACCGGTCACTGCGGGAAAGAAGATGGCGAACGCTTCCCAGAAGCCGACACTGTCGGCGCCCCCGGCGAAATTGTTGCGGAACTGGCCGCCGTCGAAGTCTCCGGAGGCGCCCAGGAAGAACGAGCCCAGCGCCAGCACGAGGAGGACCATCACGATGTACTGGAGTCGGGTCGCCAGATCGGCACCGACGAATCCGATGAGCGCCAGTGCAAGGACGACTGCAGCGGCCACGAGGCGAATCCACAAGGTGCTGGAGCTTCCGGTTGCAACCACGGCCGCTTCTGCAAACCCGATTGCGTAGAAGGCGATCGACACCGAGATGGCCAGGTAGAGCACGAGCCCGACGGCACCCCCGAACTCGACCCCAAGGGTGCGTGAGATCAGGTAGTACTCGCCGCCGCCACCGACCCGCATGTTCGTTGCGACGACCGCCAACGAGATGCTCGTGAGGACCGAGACCGATGTCGCCAGCACGAGAATGACGAGGGCTCGGCCAAGACCGACCGATCCCACCACGTACGCAACACGGAGGAAGAGCACCAGGCCGAGGATGGTGAGGATGCTCGGCGTGAAGACGCCGCCGAACGTTCCCAGCGTGCCGGTTGCGCCGCCGCGATCGGTCGTGGTCATCGGGTGGAGAGTAGTCGTGCGAACCGCTGGCAGCAGCTGCGCAGCGGTGGCGGAGGTGGACGGGAATCGAACCCGCCGGACAGGGATCACCCATCCCACCCGCTTTGAAGGCGGGGGAGCCCACCAGGCGCTCGGACACCTCCGTCGAGGACCATAGCTGCGGGCGACCGGAAATCTCGCAGCGAGGTCGCTACGGTCGGGCGATGTCGAAGAACCGTGCCCTCCTTCTGGTTGTTCTCGCCGCTCTCGTGGTGGTTCTCTCCAAGAAGGTCAAGGATGTCTGACCGGGCCTCCGGGCGACACGGCTAGTCGAACTCGTCATCCTCGGGAGCGAAGTCCTCCCACCGAGGCGGTTGCGCTGTGTTGGGAGGTGAGCCTGCCGGGGGCGCCGGATCATCGTCGATGGGAGCCTGCGCAGGGAGCCCGTGGGTCAGGGTCCCACTGGTGGCGACGGCGGCAAGCACTGTGGTGAGCGGCACCGCCGCGACCAGGCCGATCGACCCGCACAGTGTGCGAACGATCTCCACGGCGATCAGCTCGGCGTTGGCGACCATGTCGAGGGATTGGTCGGAGATGCTGAAGAGCAGGAGCAGCGGCATCGACGCACCGGCGTACGCCAGCAGCAGGGTGTTCACCGTGGCCGCGATGTGCTCCCGCCCGACTGCGATGCCCGAGGTGATGAGGCTGCCGGTGGAGGCGGTCGGCTCCCGGCGTCGCATCTCGGTGATCGTTGCTGCCTGCGTCACCGTCACGTCGTCGAGCGCGCCGAGCGCGCCGATGACTGCGCCGCCCAGGAGCAACTTGGAGAGGTCGAGTTCGGCACTGAGGTACGGGATCAGGAGCGCTTCGTCGGTTCCGAGGCCGGTGATGGAGGCGAGCTCCCAGAACACGTACGACAGGCCGAGGGTGAGCACGAGTGCAGTGAGCGTTCCGGCGAGGGCAACCGTGGTGGAGGGCGAGAGCCCGTGAGTGAGGGTGAGGCTGGTGATTGCGATGGCGGCCGCAGCGACGATGCACACGAGTAGCGGGTCGTTGCCGTCGAGCACCGAAGGCGCGACGAAGCCGAGCAGCACGACGATCGTGGTCACCATCGACACCAGCGCCAGCACTCCGCGAACTCGGCTGAGTGCGATGACGAACACCGCAAAGATCACTGCGAGCCAAGCCAGCGAACCTCGCCGGTCGAAATCGGCGAAGAAGTAGTTGTTGGTGCTTGCCTCGAATCCGAGGATCACCTCGTCACCGGGCTCGAGTGGCGGGATCGAGCTGTCGAATCGGGCATTGATCGGCGGGATGGCGACGAGGGCGCCTGCTTCAGGGCCCTCGTTGACGATGAAGGTGATCTGCCGACAGAACTGGATGTCGTCGGGGGTCGAATAGCTGCACTCGACAAGGGATTCGTCGTCGACGGTGGCGGAGAGCCGTTCGGCGACGATGCCGAGCTGTCGACCGGCGGCGATCGCTTCGTCTCGACCCTCCCCGGTGGGCCAGAGGAGGATCACACCAAGGAGGGTGAACAGGGTGGCGATGCCAACGCCGATCACGGTGGCTCGCATCGTGGTGTCATGCGACAGTCGGGCCCATCCGTCGATGAGCTTGTCCTCCCCGGTGCCGTGCACGTGACCCGCTCCCATCAGCGCTGCCACCCACGAGACGCCACGGGTTTGCGGCTCTTCCACCAGTACGCGGTGCCGAAGGCGAGTGCTGCGCCGATCGCTCCGAGTGTTCCGGGGTGCGGCACTCGAACCGTTCGACCCTCGAGCAGCAGTTGTGGATTGTCGAAGACCCGGATTTCCCAGCCTCGTTGTGTCGCTTCGCGAAGCAGGGCTCGGTCCGGGTTGACAGCCACCGGATGACCGACGGCCTCGAGCATCGGAAGATCGGTGATGGAGTCGGAGTACGCAAACGATTGGTGAAGGTCGAGACCGTGTTTCTTCGCTTCGTCGTTGATGGCGGTGACTTTGTTCTCGCCTGCCGAGTAGAACTCGACCTCGCCGGTGTAGCGGCCGGTGGCGTCGGTGCGGGCCCGGGTGGCGATGGCGTGGTCGACGCCGAGATGACGAGCGAGCGGGAGCACGATTTCTTCCGGCGACGCCGAGACCAGATAGACCCGGCGGCCCGCCGTGTGGTGGGAATCGATCAACTCGATGGCCTCGGCGTACACCAGGGGATCGATGATCTCGGTGAGCGCCGAATCGACGAGCTCTGCGATCCGCTGTCTCTCCCAGCCGACCGCGACCTTGAGGGCGGTCTCTCGCATCTTCTCCATGCGACCCTCGTCGGCGCCGAGGTATCGAAACACCATCTGCCCCCAGAGCGCGCGTGCCATGAGACGCCTGGTGAGCATGCCCTCCTGATGGAGCCGTGGCCCGAGGGCGAGCATCGCCGCCTTCGCGATGACCGTCTTGTCGAGGTCGAAGAATGCTGCTGCCACCACGTTGGCATCGTAGGTGGCTCTCCGTAGTGTCGAAGGGCGGTTGTCGAGCCGACGATCTGCCGCCATGCCGCCGACTTCCCCGTCGAGTGTCTCTCCGGGAGAATGTCGTGCTCGTCGTGTGTTGGTCGCCGAAGGGTGGCGTTGGGACGTCGGTCGTTTCGTGTGCGTTGGCCCTGCGATCCGCGGCCGATGGCATGCCGACGCTGTTGGTCGACTTGGCCGGTGATCAGCCGGCGATTCTCGGCGTCGACGTTGGATCGTGCGAGGGTGTCGGTGATTGGCTCGGTGCTGGCGACGATGTCCCGATCGATGCTTTGGCTGCGCTCGAGGTCCCGGTGGCCGAGCGTCTCCACCTGCTGCCGCAGGGTGAACTCCGAGCCACGGATCGGCTGCCTGTCTTCGGTGGGCTGATCACAGCACGCGGTCGTTGCGTCGTTGTCGATGCCGGGAACGCGTGCGGCTCGTCATGGGCCCCGCCGGGGCACCGGTCGGTGCTGGTGCTTCGCACCTGCTATCTGGCGGCCCGGCGCGCGGGTGTCGTCGACCCGTCGACCCATCTGGTCGTCATCGATGAGCCCGGCCGAGCACTGCGACCCTCCGACATCGGCGCTGCGGTTGGTGTTGCCCCGTGGGTCCGTTTGTCGTCAGACCCTGCCGTTGCGCGAGCGGTCGACGCCGGACTGTTGGCGGCGAGGCTTCCTCGGTCGCTCAGGCCACTGACGGTGCCGTCATGATCGAGGCTGATCTGGTCGACGCTGTTCATCGGCTCCTGCTCGAACACCCTGATGCTGACCCGGCAGATCTGCTCGTCGACCTTGCTCCGCTGGTGACTGCCGACCGACGCGTCGCCATCATTGGGGAGGTAGAGGCCCGACGTAGCGGTCTCGGCGCGCTCGATCGGTTCTTTGCCGACCCGACGGTCAGCGAGGTCATGATCAATGGTCCGGGTCCGGTCTGGATCGAACGTCACGGCCGGATCGAGTCGACGGAGACCGAACTCGACCGGGCCGAGATCGACCGGTTGGTCGAGCGGCTCGTCACGCCGATCGGACGTCGGGTCGACCAACGCTCGCCGTGTGTTGATGCTCGGCTCGACGACGGTAGTCGGGTCCACGTCGTGATCCCTCCGATCGCACTCGACGGGCCGTACGTGACGATTCGTCGTTTCGTGCTCCGCACGGTCGAACTCGAAGCGTTCGTCGACGGTGCCGGCGTGGGAATCCTCCGCGACGCGATTGCAACGCGACGGTCGGTGGTCGTCAGCGGAGGTACCGGGTCCGGCAAGACCACGCTGCTCAATGCGATCGCAGCCCACATCTGTGTGAACGAACGACTCGTGACGGTCGAGGATGCCGCCGAACTCCAGCTTCGCCACCCCCATGTCGTCCGTCTCGAGAGTCGCCCCGAGTCAGCCGAAGGGGTTGGTCTCCTCACCATCCGCGATCTCGTCCGAAACGCCCTGCGGATGCGGCCCGACCGACTCATCGTCGGTGAGGTACGGGGCGAGGAGGCGTTCGATCTGATGCACGCCCTCAACACCGGTCACCGCGGCTGTCTGTGCACGGTCCATGCGAACTCGCCGATCGATGCGTTGCGAAGGCTCGAGGGACTGGCGGTCATGGGCGGTGACGGGCTTCCGCTCGACGCCGTTCGCGCCCAACTCTGGTCGGCGATCGATGTGGTCGTTCATGTCGAGCGCGGATCGGACGGGAGTCGCAAGGTCACCTCGATCGCTGAAGTTGGCGACGAATGCCTCCAGGAGCGGTGGCCTCGAGTTGCGACCTGAGTCACTGCTCGTGTTCACCACCCTGTGCGGAGCCGGTCTCCCGGCGACCCGAGCTCCCCGTCGCATGAACGAACCCGGGATGTCAACGTCGTCCAGTACCGATCGGGCCGGTTGGCTCCACCCGTGGCTCGATCGGCATCGACGCCGACGTGCGAGACGCGAGGCGCTCCCGTTGGCTCTCGAACTTTTGGCTCGCGAACTTCGATCGGGCGTGTCGATCGTGCGCGCGTTCGAGCATGTCGCTCCCATCGTCGATCCTGTGCTCGAGATGCCGGTGGTGGTCGAACGACTTCGTCAGGGGTCGATGCTCGCCCCTGCGATCGATTGGTGGGTCGATCGCTTCGACGCCGAGGACGGCTTGGTCGTCGCCGCCGTGTTCCACCTGGGAACCGAGACGGGAACGGCGATCGCCGGTGCGCTCGATCGCGCCGCAGCGAGCATTCGAGCGCGAAGCGAGCTTTCGGCCGAAGTCGCTGCGCTGACGGCACAAAGTCGAGCCTCGGCGATCCTGGTCGGAGCTGCGCCGGTCGGGTTCGGCCTCCTGCTCACCGTTGCGGAGCCATCAGCGATCTCGTTTCTCTTCGGATCTGTATCGGGTCTGGCATGCCTGGTGATCGGCCTCGGCCTCGATGCGCTCGGCTTCTGGTGGATGCGTCGACTCGTGGCCCGGGTCGCGCCATGACGCTCATGGTTGGGTCGCTGCTGAGCATCGCCGGGTTGGTGTGCCTCTCGCTCCTCGATCCCCCGCCTCGCCGTCGCCGGAAACGGATTCGCAGCACGGATCCTGTTGCCCGGCTCGGCGCCCTGATCCACAAGCACACCGGCGAGTGGCTGCCCTCGCTCGACGCGGTGCAAGAACGTGTCGTCGGTTCGTCGGCGATCCTTGGTGTTGTCATGGGTGGGTTCATCCTTCCGCTGGCGCCGATACCACTCCTGGTTGTCGCTGCGGTCGGTATCACCCGAACCCGGACCGATCGAGTTCGGTATCGAACGACGATCGACGGGGGCATGGTGCAGCTTGTCGATCTGCTCTCGCTGGCGGTGGCAGCTGGGCTCTCCCTGCGCCGTGCGTTCGCAGCAGTGGCTCCGAGGCTGCCTCGAGAACACGGGATTCTCGTCGAGGCCCTGCTCGAGCGGGTTCAGCATGGCGAACGCTTGGTGACGGCGCTGCAGCAGTACGGCGATGAACTCGGAAGATCGGGCCATGAACTGGTTGCGATCCTGATCGCATCGGAGCGCGACGGGGCCCCGCTCGCAGGTGGGCTGGAACGGGCGGCCGATGCGGTGCGGCGGGCACAACGGCGTGATCTGGAGCGGCGGGCGCGGCGGCTTCCGGTGACGTTGCTGGTGCCGCTGGTCTGCTGCGTGTTGCCGGCCTTCGTGGTGTTGACCGTTGTGCCGCTCCTTGCCGGCTCGCTCGGTGACCTGCGGTTCCCGACATGAGCACGCGGTTTCTGGACTCCCCCCGCTCTGCACACGATGCCGGGTCGCCCGGCGAAAAAGGAGAAGATCATGTCCCTCGAGTTCAGCGCTACCCGTCGATGCGTGTCGCCGCTGACGTTCGTCACCTCCCGCCACGACCGGGGCCAGGCCACCGCCGAATACGCCCTGGTGATCCTCGGCGCGGCAGCGATCGCGCTGTTGGTGATCGGCTGGGCGTCGAGCACGTCAGCGGTGAGCGATCTGCTCGATCGGGTTGTGCGCGCTGTCGCCGATCGGGTCGCATGATGCGCCGGTTCGGGGCTCACGGTTGTGCCGGGGGCCCCGACCGGCCGGGCCGTAGCGGTGCTGGACAGGCGACGGTCGAAGTTGCGCTCGCCTTACCGCTGGTCGCAGTCATCGCACTTGCGGTGGTGCAGGTTGGACTGATCGTCCACGCCCGGGTGATGGTCACCCATGCTGCCCGGGAGGCGGTTCGCGTCGCTGCGGTGGGTGGCACCGATGAATCCGTGGAGCGGGCGGCAGCGTCGGCAGGGGGTCTCGACCCGAGTCGTCTCGAAGTGACCGTTGCATCCGCGCAAGGTCGGGTCCACGTTCGGATCTCCTACACGGCGGCGACCGATGTGCCGCTGCTCGGTGGCCTCGTGGGAACGGTGCCGCTCACGGCGAGCGCCTCGATGCGCCTCGAGTGATCAGGCCGCCGGCTTGAAACCGGGGGCGAGTTCGGGGTGGTAGTCGCCGTCCTCCTGTGCTCGTACGGCGGCAGGGAGTGCCATCGATCGACGTTCCGTGAGGTTGAAGCACAGGTCGATGGTCTCGGATGCAACGATCGCTTCCCCCGTCTCGGTGTTGAAGCTCCAAGCGATGTCTCGTCCGATCTTCTCACCGGCTTCGAGCGACGCCCGAAAGGTCTGTACCGGGGTGCCCAGCGCAAGGGGACGGTGCCGGAACCAGACCCGCTGTTCCATCACGACGAAGGCGTAGCGGGTGCCGTCGGGAAGGACCCGCACCCACGATGCCTCGTCCTCCATCCGCTCGCCACCCCACAGCACGCTTCCGTAGTTGGATGCAGGAACCGTCTCGGCCCCCATGGTGTCGTCTCGGTCGATGACCCGCGGCTTCCGGTTGGCCAAGCCGAGCTCGCGAACTCGGGTGAGCGATGGCGCAGTTGCGAGTGCATCGGTGTCGAGATCGAGGCTCCGCGGCGCTCCGTATCGGGGCGGTTCGAATGCCGGCGCATCGACCGGTGCATGCTCCAGTTCGTGCACAAAGGTTGCGGCCAGATCGTCGTTGGCCCGGTTTCGCAGCTCGTGGTAGATCCGAAGACGGTCACTGCCGGGAATGACGGCACTTCGGACCTCCAGTTCGGTGCCCTCCATCTGTTCGTGGTGGTGGCGGGTGTACGCGCTCAGCAGATGGGGCTGCTCGAGGCCGAGCCGCTCGCTGAACGTCCGAGTCGCGGCACTGGCGTTCATGCCGTAGTACCGCACGTTCATATGGCCCAGATCGTCGATCTGGTCGGGATCAACCGTGCTCTGATGGGTGACGACGAGTGGATTCACCGGTGCAGTCTGCCGTCGCCTGGGTCGATCGCACGCCCGGCCGCAGCACTCCTCGTGTTGTCGTGGCCGAGTGGGCCCGCTCCGTTCACACGATGTGGTCGAGGAGCGTCAGGGCTCCAGATTTGTCGAGTGGCTCGTTGCCGTTGCCGCACTTCGGTGACTGGACACACGAGGGGCACCCGTCCTGACAGGGACAACTCCGGATCGCTTCCCGGGTTGCTTCCAGGTGCTCGGCCCCGGCCTCCCAGCCGAGTTCGGCGATACCGGCACCGCCGGGGTAGCCGTCGTAGATGAACACCGTCGGGCCCGCCGTGTCATGGTGATGAACCGTCGACACACCGCCGACGTCCCATCGATCACAGATGGTGAACAGAGGCAACATGGCGATGGCTGCGTGTTCGGCGGCGTGCAGCGTGCCGGCGGGGTCGCCGCCAGCTGCCACGACTGCCTCGACGACAGTGGGGTCGAGGACGTACCAGAAGGCCCGGGTGTGCAGACGTTGGTCGGGCAGGTCGAGCGACTCGGTGGCGAGGAGCTTGCGCGAGAAGGTGTCCCGGAGCTGGTAGCCGGTGACGCTGGTGACCACCTCGACCTCGCCGAGGAACAGTGTCGCGTTGCCGACCCGCTTTGACGCATGAACCGCAGTGACCGAGATGTTGGTGTCGCTGCGGGCCTGCGTATAGGTGGTGTGGTCACACTCGACGACACGAGCATGCCCTTCGTCGAGATCGAGCCGGACGACCTCGAACGATTGGCCTCGGTGAAGGTACACCGCACCGTCGTGCACCGAGGTGAGTGCTCGGTGCTCGTCGACGGTGCCGATGAGCCGTTCGGAGTGATGCTCGATGATCTTGATCTCACCCGAGGTGCCGTTCCGTAGACCGACGGAGCGCGATGGAAAACCCGTACCGCACCAGTGGGCGAATGGCTCGTCGTGGCCGTTGCGTCGACGCTGCCGCAGGCGGAGTTGGTCCTGGCGAACAAGGTCACGCACGCCGTCGTGAAGCTCGGATTCGGGCCAGAAACGCAGATCGTCCCACGAGAGCGGAAGTTCATATGCGGCACAGGCGAGGTGTGGGCCGAGGATGTACGGATTCGACGTGTTGATCACGGCCGGTTCCGGTGATCGTTCGAAGACGTCGCGAGGATGCCGCATCAGGTAGCGGTCGAGCTGGTCTTCGCCGGCGACCAGTACCGTGACGCTCGGCTCACGACGGCGTCCGGCGCGACCAGCCTGCTGCCACATCGACGCAATCGTTCCCGGGAAGCCGTTCATCACGCAGGCATCGAGATCCCCGATGTCGACCCCGAGTTCGAGTGCGGATGTGGCAACGACCCCGCGAAGCGCGCCGGACGTCAAGTCGTCTTCGATCTCTCGACGCTCGTCGGCCAGATACCCGGCTCGGTACGACACGACACGTCGCTCGAGATGTGGGGGAAGTCGCCTCCTGATGTCGGCGGCGATGAGTTCGGTGCCCTTTCGGCTTCGGCAAAAGGTGATCGTGCGGTGGCCGGACGCAATGAGGGCAGCAGCGACCGTGGCGACCTCGCTGTTGGTCGAGGAGCGAGCTCCGCTGTCCTCGTCGATTGTCGGAGGATCGAGCAGTGCGAACCGACGGGGTCCCTTTGGTGACCCGTCGTCGGAGACGGCCTCGACCGGAGCGCCGCACAGCTCGGCGGCAAGGCGTTCGGGACGACCGATCGTCGCCGACGTGAATACGAAGGTCGGGTCGGCACCGTAGTGGCGACAGATCCGCCGGAGGCGACGAAGCACGTGGGCGACATGAGAGCCGAACACGCCGCGAAGCACGTGCAATTCGTCGACTACGACGTATCGCAGGCGCATGAAGAATGTGTCCCACTTCTCGTGCCGAGGGAGCAGACCGCCGTGCAGCATTTCGGGGTTGGTGAGCACAACGTTGGCGGTTTCGCGAATGGCGACTCGTTCATCGGGTCCGGCGTCACCGTCGTATGCACCGGCAACGAGTCCGGGGTAGGCAGCGTCTTCGAAGGCCCGAAGTTGGTCGTGGGCAAGAGCCTTGGTGGGGTACAGCAGCAGTGCGGTGGCCGGTTTGATCGGGTCGGCCACGGCCTCGGCAATCGGGAGCTGAAAGCATCGCGACTTTCCCGATGCGGTACCGGTGGCGATGACAACGTTGTGCCCGGATCGGATGAAATCGATGGCCTCGGCCTGATGACGCCACAGCGGCCAGCGCTCGAGGTCGGGTTCGAGCCAGTCGGGGAGCGGGTGACTGAGTGTGCCGTGTTGCTCGGGTCGCTCGACAAGGTGCTCGATGTGGACCAGCCGACCATCCGCGTGCAGTTGGTCGAGCAGTACCTCGAAGGGTGCCGACGAGTCCGAAGCGAGCGCCACGGGCCGATGTTATGGCCCGTCGATGACCGAATCACACCGATGTGGTCCGATACCGTGCAACGAGTGAACATCGTTGCGCACGCCCACCGAGACGGTCAGTGGTCGGTGATCACCGTGGCCGGGGAGCTCGATGTCGTCGGTGCACCCGAGCTTCGGCAACATGTGATGCGCGCCGTCGCCGATGGCCTTCACCATCTCGTCCTCGATCTGTCAGGGATCGACTTCATCGACTCGTTCGGGTTGGGTGTGCTCATCGGCGCGCTCAAGCGAGTGCGCCTGCTCGACGGTGATCTTCAGTTGGTCGTCACGGAGCCGCGGGTGCGACGAGTGTTCGAACTCTGTGACCTCGACCGCGTCTTCACCCTGCACCGTGATGTGCGAACTGCAGTGGCGCTCACCGGGGATGCGAGTTCGTGAGCGAACTGTTCACGCCGGGCACGATTGTGCTCGAGATACCGGCGCGCGCCGACTTCGTGTCGTTCGTCCGGGTGGTTGTTGCGGCGGCTGCCGAACTCGAACCCAATCTGCCGAACGAGCGGATCGAGGACCTCAAACTTGCGGTATCCGAGGCGACTACCAATGCGATCGACGCCCACAGTCGCAGCGACTCCGACGACCGGATCCGAGTCGAGTGTCGGCTTGCGGACGACGAGGTGACCGTGCTCATTCACGATGAGGGGCCGGGATTCGAGCCCGAGGATGTTCCGATCCTTCCCGAACCCGACCACCCCGATCGACTTTTCCATGAATCCGGCCTGGGGGTGCACCTGATGCACTTGCTCGCCGATGATGCATCGATCACCTCTGATGGCCTCGGCACCGACGTCAAACTCACGGTGTACGCATCCAGGCGTCGGAACTCCGGGTGACGTCCCGCTAGGTTCAGGCCCGTTATGGCTGGAGAGACTCTCGAACCTTCACCGCTGACGTGGTTGGGCGGCGAGCGCCGTCTGGCGCGCCGCGTGGGCCGCCCGGTCCGGAACTTCCTCGCCATCGAGGCGGCCAGCGGCGTCTTGTTGATCGGTGCCACCGTCGTTGCGCTTGTCTGGGCGAATTCACCATGGAGCGAGTCGTACTTCGATCTCCTCCACACCCACATCACGATCCAGTTCGGTGACGTTTTGACGCTCGACGAGTCGATCGAGCACTGGGTCAACGACGCCCTGATGGCGATCTTCTTCTTCGTTGTGGGACTCGAGATCAAACGTGAACTCGTGGCCGGCGAGCTTCGGAACCCTCGTGCCGCAGCGCTTCCGGCAATCGCTGCGGTCGGGGGCATGGTCGTGCCTGCGCTCTTCTTCGTCCTCTTCAATGCAGGCGGTGCGGGTGCGCACGGTTGGGGCATTCCGATGGCCACCGACATCGCCTTCGCAGTGGGTGTGGTGGCGCTGCTCGGCAACAAGGTGCCGAGCGCAATGAAAGTATTCCTGCTGACCCTGGCGATTGTCGACGACATCGGCGCCATTGCAGTGATCGCGATCTTCTACACCGACGATTTATCGACCGGATGGCTGCTCGTGGCAGTCGGCATCACGATGATTGTCGTGCTGATGCGCACGGCTCGTGTCTGGTACGTGCCGGCCTATGTGTTTGTTGGCGGGTTCCTGTGGTTGGCCGTCTTCGAGTCCGGAATACACGCCACGATCGCAGGTGTCGTGCTCGGGCTCATCACGCCGGCTCATCCGTTGCGTTCATACACCGAGCTCGACGACGATGACGACGAAGATCCCCACGTCGGCGCAGCGATCTCTGGGCAGGCGAGTGCGTCGGTGGTGCGACGGGCCACCTTCGAGATTCGCGAACGGTTGTCAGTTGCCGATCGTCTCGAAGATCTGCTGCATCCGTTCAGTTCGTTCCTCATCGTTCCAGTCTTCGCTCTTGCCAATGCCGGCATCGAGATCAGTGGGGATTCGATCAGGGGCGCGGTGACCAGCGACGTGACGATCGGTGTAGTCGTCGGCCTCGTGCTCGGAAAACTTGTCGGCGTGAGCGTGTTCACCTGGGCGGCTGTCAGGACGGGCGTGTCATCGCTCCCGCGCGGTGCGACCATGACCCACGTGGTGGGGCTGGCGGCGATCGCCGGCATCGGCTTCACCGTGTCGCTCTTCATCACGAATCTGGCCTTCGAGGACGCATCACTCATCGAAGAAGCGAAGCTCGGCATTCTTGCGGCGTCGCTGCTCGCCGCGATTGTCGGTGTACTCGTGCTGAGCCGGGCGAACGAGGTCATCGAGATCGAGATGGAAGACGTTGGAGTTGCGTCGTGAGTGGGCCGAACGGGGGTCATGCGCTGGTCATCGTCGAGAGTCCGGCCAAGGCGAAGAAGATTCAGGAGTACCTGGGATCGGGCTTCACCGTCGAGTCGTCGATCGGCCACATTCGCGACCTTCCTCGAAATGCCGCTGATGTTCCCAAGGCGTACAAGGGTGAGCCGTGGGCCCGCACCGGTATCGATGTCGACAACGGATTCAAGCCGCTCTACGTCGAACATCAGGACAAGAAAGATCACATCCGCCTCCTCAAGTCGCTGTTGAAGGAGGCCGACGAGCTGTATCTCGCGACCGACGAGGACCGAGAGGGCGAGGCCATCGCCTGGCACCTGATCGAGGTCCTCAACCCGACCGTGCCTGTCAAGCGAATGGTGTTCCACGAGGTCACCGAGAAAGCGATTCACGCAGCCCTTGCGTCACCGCGTGAACTCGACCGAAAGATGGTCGATGCCCAGGAGGCTCGCCGGATCCTGGATCGGTTGTACGGCTATGAGGTCAGCCCGGTGCTCTGGAAGAAAGTCATGCCGCAACTGTCGGCGGGTCGGGTGCAAAGTGTTGGGACCCGGATCGTCGTCGAGCGCGAACGTGAACGGATGGCGTTCATCGAGGCGAGCTACTGGGATGTGAAGGGCACCTTTGCAGCGGTGGAGGGTGACGATCAACGTGCGTTCGATGCTGCGCTCGTTGCCATCGATGGTGTCCGACTGGCCACCGGACGAGACTTCAGCGATGACGGACGCCTTGCCCGCAACGACGTGACGGTGCTCGACGAATCAGGCGCACGGGCCCTCGGTTCCGATCTCGACGATGCGTCCTTCGAGATTCGCTCCCGTGAGACCAAGCCGTACCGGCGTCGTCCAGCAGCACCATTCATCACGTCGACGTTCCAACAGGAGGCGGGTCGCAAGCTCCAGATGTCGTCGGCGATGGCCATGCGTGCCGCCCAGGGTCTGTACGAGAAGGGCTACATCACCTACATGCGCACCGACAGCACCACGCTGTCCGACACCGCACTGCAGGCGGCCCGTTCGATGATCTCGGAGCGCTATGGCAAGACCTTCCTGCCCGATGCGCCGCGTCATTACGCCACGAAATCGAAGAATGCCCAGGAAGCGCACGAGGCCATCCGGCCGGCCGGTGACACCTTCCGGCTCCCCGCCGAGGTGGCCAAGGAAGTTCCGCAATCCGAAGCTCGCGCCTACGAGCTCATCTGGCAGCGTACGGTCGCGTCACAGATGACCGACTGCACCGGCGAGACGGTCACGCTCCGTCTCGGCGCAACGAGTGCCGCAGGCACCGATGTCGAGTTCTCGGCATCGGGCACGGTGATCGCCCACTCCGGCTTTCGCGAGGTCTACGAGGAGAGCCGGGTCCAGGATCGCAACGCCGAGGAAGACGCGGACGAGCGTCGACTTCCGCCGTTGGCCGAGGGTGATGCAGCTCGTGCAACCGGTCCGCTCGAGGTCGAGGGCCACACGACGTCACCGCCCGCTCGTTACACCGAGGCGTCACTGGTCAAACGGCTCGAGGAACTCGGTGTGGGTCGCCCGTCGACGTACGCCTCGATCATCGGCACCATCCAGGATCGCGGATATGTCTGGAAGAAGGGCGCTGCACTGGTTCCGTCGTTCACGGCCTTTTCTGTTGTCAACGTCATGGAAGGCCATTTCCCGAACCTCGTCGACTACGCATTCACCGCTCGGATGGAGGACGATCTCGATCGCATCGCCAGTGGTGCCGAAGACGCCGAGCCGTGGTTGAGTCGCTTCTACTTCGGCGAAGGTGAAGGCGGTGAGCCCGGGCTCAAGGAGAAGGTCTCGACGCGTCTTCCCGACATCGATGCCCGCGCCGTGAACACGATCCCGTTGGGCATGTCCGATGACGGCAAGCCGGTCGTCGCTCGCGTCGGCCGCTACGGCCCGTACGTGCAGAAGGGTGACAGCGAAAACGCCGACGACAACGAGACCGCTTCGATCCCCGACGACATTGCGCCGGACGAACTCAGTCTCGAGAAGGCGATGGAGTATCTCGCCATTCCGAAGGAGGGCCGTGTTCTGGGTGAGCACCCCGAGCATCGGATGCCGATCTATGCCAAAGCGGGTCGGTTCGGACCGTACGTGCAGGTCGGTACGTTCGAGGAATGGGAGGAAGTGGGTGAGAAGCCACCCACCGCATCGCTCTTTCAGACGATGACCCTCGAACGGGTGACCCTGGAGGATGCACTGCAACTGTTGTCGCTCCCCCGCACGGTTGGTGCCGACCCGAATGACGGTGAGGTCATCACGGTCCAGAACGGCCGGTACGGCCCGTATCTCACGAAGGGTTCCGACAGCCGCAGCCTCGACAACGAGGAGCAACTGTTGACGGTCACGCTCGAGGAGTGCTTGGCGATTCTTGCCCAACCCAAACGCCGTCGCGGTCAGGCTGCGCCCAAACCCCCGCTGCGTGACATGGGTGCCGATCCCGAGACCGGTAAGCCGATGATCGTCAAGGACGGCCGGTTCGGCCCGTACGTCACCGACGGCGAATTCAATGCCTCGCTTCGCAAAGGTGACACCGTCGAAGAGTTGACCGTCGAACGGGCCGCCGAACTGCTCGCCGACCGGCGGGCCAAGGGCCCGGCGAAAAAGAAGGCCTCGAAGAAGAAGGCGGCGAAGAAGAAGGCGGCGAAGAAGAAGGCAGCCAAGAAGAAGGCCACGAAGAAGAAGGCGGCGAAGAAATCGGCCTCGACGCCGACCCTGAACGAGTCCGACGACTCCTTCTGAACGCGTGTCGGAAGCCCGGTCAGCCTGCCGGGTACGTGACCGCCTAGTCTCGATCCCGTGAATCCCCCGGCGTCCAACAGCGCGGACCGACTGCAGGACGCCGTCGGGTCCACCAAGCCGGGCAACCGAATCGAGGCGATTTTCGGATCGCGCGCGTTTTTCAGACTCTGGATTGCGCAGGTCGTCTCCGCAACCGGCGACTGGTTGGGGCTGATCGCAATCATCTCGCTCGCAGAGCGGATCAGCGACGGTTCCGAAGGCACGGCCATTGCACTCGTTCTCGGCGCGCGGATCGCGCCCGGATTCTTTCTCGCAACGGCGGCGGGTGTGATGGTCGACCGGCTCGACCGCAAGAAGGTCATGCTTGTGTGCGACGTCGGACGGGCTCTCGTGTTGTTTGCGTTGCCGTTCGTCGACACGATCGTTGGACTCGTCATTGCGTCGTTCGTGCTCGAGATCTTCACGATGCTGTGGTCACCGGCGAAAGAGGCGGTGGTTCCGAACCTCGTTCCCCGTGACAAGCTCACCACGGCGAACTCGCTCAACGTTGCGGCCGCCTACGGGATGTTCCCGGTAGCGGCGGGTATTGCAGCGCTCCTCGCAAAGCTGTCCGAACGGCTCAGTGACGAGGGTTGGGTCGACACGTGGCACCTCAATGAGGAGGGTCTTGCCTTCTACGTCGATGGACTGTCCTTTCTGCTGACCGCACTCATCATTTGGCGTATCACATGGCCTCGCCGGAGCCGTGAAGAGCGTCGCTCGGCCGAGCGAGGGTCGTGGGATCTCGGTGGCGCAATCCGAGAGCTGCGGGAGGGATGGCAGTTCATCGCGGTCAACCCCATCGTTCGAGCGGTCAACGTCGGTCTGGCCACCGCCGTGATCGGAGGCGGCATGTTGGTCCCGTTGGGGGCCATTTTCGTGGACGAGGTGATCTCGGGGGATGGTGCCGACTTCAACCTTGTGCTGTTTGCGCTCGGTACCGGCATGGCTGCAGGCGTGGTAACCGCCTCGGTGACACAGGCCCGTATCAACCGAGCGCGGCTCTTCCCCTTCGCCCTCGCCGTTGCCGGTGGTGGACTGCTCGTCGCCTCGTCGTCATCGGTGCTGTCGATCGTGGTTCCCATGATTGCGGTTGTCGGTTTCGCAGCCGGCCCGATCTATGTGCTCGGGTTCACCCTGTTGCACGAAAACGTCGACGACGAATTGCGTGGGCGGATCTTCTCGGCCCTGCTGGTGCTGGTTCGGTTCTGCGTGCTGCTCGCACTCGCCGTTGCTCCCGTGCTCTCCGAAGTGTTCGATGGGTTGTCCGCAGCGCTGTGGGACGATCGCATCGCCGAGTTCGGTGGGGTCTCGATCTTTGTTCCTGGCGTGCGACTCACCATGTGGTTGAGTTCGGTGATCATCGTGTTCGCAGGGGTGCTGGCCATGCGGAGTCTTCGGGCTGGTTCCGGGGCCTTCGTGTCCAGTACGTCCGCTCCCGTCGATGCGGAGGCCGACTCGTGACCGGACGACTGATTGCCTTCGAGGGGGCCGATGCATCTGGGAAGTCGACGCAGGCGCAGCGGCTCGCCGCTCGTCTCGGTGTGGAACTGACCTTTCAGTTCGGTGCGACAGAAATCGGAAGCGCTATCCGATCGATCCTGCTCGATCCCGCCCACGACATGCTCGACGACCGAGCCGAGGCACTGCTCGTGATCGCCGACAAGGCCCAACACGTGGCCGAGGTTGTCGCCCCCGCACTCGCGCGAGGCGAGACGGTCATCACCGATCGTTTCACCGCGTCGACCACCGCCTACCAGGGGTTCGGTCGTGGCCTCGATCGTGATGAACTGACCCGGATGATGCACTGGGCGACCAACGGCATCGAACCCGACCTCACCGTGCTCCTCGATGTCAACCTCGACGTCGCCCGGCAACGCCTCGGTGACGAGGTCGATCGAATCGAGGGGGCCGGGGCCGAGTTCCACACGAAGGTTCGTCAGGGCTATCTGGAGATGGCAGCAGCTGATCCCGACCGTTGGGTCGTCGTCGGGGCCGACGGGACAGTCGAGGACGTGGCTGCTCGCGTCGACGCCGCCGTCGATGCGTGGCTGGCTGCGAATCGATGAGCTGGGACACAGTGATCGGGCAGCCCGACGCAGTCAGGCGGTTGCAGGCAGCCGTCGACGCACCGGTGCACGCGTATCTGTTCGTCGGACCGCTCGGCGCTGGAAAGCGTCACGCTGCACTCGTGTTCGCTGGGGAACTGCTCGCAGCCGCTGACCCCGATGGTGCAGAGCGCCACCGTCGGCTCGCCGTCTCGGAACGTCATGCCGACATCCACGTCCTCGATCCCGCCGGCAACAATCTGCGGCGTGAGGAGGAAGCCGAGCCACTGATCGTGCAAGCCAGCCGCTCACCGGTGGAAGGCAAGCGCAAAGTCTTGATCGTCAACCGGTTCCATACCGCCACGCCTGCGGCGGCGGCCGCCTTGCTCAAGACGATCGAGGAGCCTCCGGCGACCACGATCTTCGTGTTGCTCGCAGAGGACGTCCCTCCCGAGCACGTGACCGTCGAGAGCCGCTGCACCCGGATCGACTTTCCGCCGGTTGCTGAGGCTGCAATCGCCGAGGCGCTCGTCATCGATGGACTCGTCGATGCCGAGCGGGCTGCCGTCGTCGCCGCCGCCGCTGGGGGCAGTGTTCGGCGGGCGCGCGACCTCACCAACGACGAGCGCCTCGCAACCCGACGTCAGGCATGGTGGGGTGTGCCCGACCGGCTCGACGGATCCGGCGCGGCGGTTGCGGTCATCGTCGAGGAACTGCGAGCGCTGATCGACGAGGCGAGTGAGTCGGCGGGCACGGCTGAGCGGCACCGAGCCGAACTCGATGCCCTCGACGCTCGCGAAGAAGCGTTCGGTACGCGAGGAAGCGGTCGCAACGACCTCGACGTCCGGCACCGGCGGGAACTCCGTCAGCTTCGTACCGACGAGTTGCGTTTCGGGCTTGCAACCCTGGCGGCGCGGTATCGCAAGGCGATGGTCGGTGGTGATGAACGCAGCAGTGTGCTCGCTGCAGCCGGCCACATTCGAGCCACCCATGCGTCGCTCGGCCGCAATCCGAATGAGGCGCTGGCGCTCCAGGCGCTGCTGCTCAAGCTCCCGCTGCTCCAGGGGTGAGGCGAGAGGATCGCGCGGGCTGCGTTGGTACCTTTGCAGTCCTGCCCGAGTAGCTCAGTTGGTAGAGCGACGCTCTCGTAAAGCGTAGGTCAGGAGTTCAATCCTCCTCTCGGGCTCGCTCTCGTTTCGGGGTGCGCCTGAGCACTCCCCAGGAGGTCCCGTGGCAGAAAAGGCCATGTTTGCCGACGATGCCATGCCGCTGATGAGCGGTTTGTACTCTGCGGCGCTTCGCATGACTCGCAATGCCGCCGATGCCGAGGACCTTGTCCAGGAGACCTATCTCAAGGCGTATCGCGCCTACGACCGGTTCGAGGAAGGCACCAACCTGAAGGCGTGGATGTACCGCATCCTCACCAACACCTACATCAACGCCTATCGCAAGAAGCAGCGTCGTCCCGACGAATCCGACATCGACGATGTAGAGGACCTCTATCTCTACCGCCGGATCGGCAGTGCCGAGAGCGCAGTGCTCGGTCGCTCTGCCGAAGATGAACTCATGGAGCTCTTCGGCGAAGACGAGATCAAGGTTGCGCTCGAGGACCTTCCCGACCACTACCGGATGCCGGTCATCCTGGCCGACGTCGAGGGGTTTGCATACAGGGAGATCGCCGAGATTCTCGACGTGCCGATCGGCACGGTGATGAGCCGCTTGCACCGGGGAAGAAAGCAGCTGCAAAAGCGGTTGCACGGTTTCGCAGAGGAAAATCGTCTTCTGCCCGAGCCCGAGTCAGCGGGTGTGGGCGTCGACGCGGGGGCTTCGTGACATGACCGACGATCCTTGTGCCGAGTTCGGCTCTGGTGAGTGCCAGGAGGCGCTGCAGGAGTTGTACCACTATCTCGACGGTCATCTGACCGTCGAGCGTCGAACCGTCATCAAGAGCCACCTGGAGTTTTGTGGGCACTGCGGCTCCACCTATGCGTTCGAGTTCGAGTTGCGCCAGGTCGTCTCCAGGCGATGCAACGATCAGGTTCCCGACCGACTCAAGGCTCGTATCTTCCAGGCGATTGTGGACGCCCAGCACGAGGACTGATCAGGGGATCAGGACGAACTTGCCCACGTGGGCCTTGGTCAAGAACTCCTGTTGGGCTCTCACGATCTCGGCCAGCGGAAACGTTTTCGCGACAACGGGACGGATCTCGCCCCGCTCGATGTAGCCGATGAGGTCGGGAAAGACCGGCTCCTCCCATGCGGTACATCCGATCATGTGGATGTCTCGGAGGTAGAAGGTGCGCATGTCGAGTTCGACGATCGGCCCAGCGATGGCCCCTGACGACACATAGCGACCCCCGCGTACAACCGAGTCGAGGGCCGCCGAGAAACCGGGTCCGGCCACGTTGTCGACCACGACGTCGAACGACTGTGGGTGGGGGATGGTGTCTCGTTCGATCACCTCGTGCGCACCGAGTCGGCGGACGGCGTCGAACTTCGGGAGCGACGCCATGGCGACGACGTGCGCACCGCGACGACGAGCAAGCTGCACCGAAGCAGATCCGGTGCCACCCGACGCGCCGGTGACGAGCACTCGGTCACCTTGCCTGACGCCGGCTCTCCGGATCATGTTCTCGGCGGTTCCGTAGGCGCACGGGATCGCACCGAGTTCTGCGTCGCTCCAGTCACAGTCGACGGGGAACACTTCTGACGCCGGAACCTTCACATATTCTGCGAATGCGCCATCGAAGTCCGACGCCATCCAGACGTTCTCGAGGGAACCCCAGCCGTTGGAACGCATGCAGGCGCGGATGATCACCCGTCGTCCACGCAGCGCGGGGTCGACGCCGGCGCCCAGTTCGTCGACGATGCCGCAGCAGTCGGTGCCCTGGATCAGTGGCCAGGGTGTCGCATCGTTCCAACCGCCATCGGGCCGGTGCACCGCAGCATCGGGCCGGGCGGCGTCGCTGGCAGTATCGCTGGTCGAGTGCGTGACCGCCGCGGAATACCAGCCCAACCGAGTGTTTATCTCGGTGTTGTTCACGCCAGCGGCAAGGACCCTCACCCGTACCTCACCGGTTCCGGGTACTGGGATCGGTACCTGCTGCAGTTCGAGCATCTCGAAACCGCCGGTTCCAACGGTCACAACGGCGGTCATGGTGGCGGACATGATGAACTCCCCAACGGGATTGCTTCGTGACAGTTCCATGACGAGTGGAACCGCAGCGTGGTGTCGCTCCGTTGTACCTGACATGCGGGTCATCGGAGAGAAATTCACCAGCATCGAGCGAAACCTCCCAGTCAGTGACGTGGGCCGCGTCTGCCTCGAACCGGAATGTGAAACTCAACTCAGTCGCTACAACGACCAGGACTTCTGCTCGGTGCATGCGCCCATGGTGGTGCCCCGCATGCGAGGCAAAATCCTCGACGACTGAGTACGCAACACCTGAGCCGTCGAGAACGAACGAGGGCTCGGTGACCAGGGGGTAACGTCGAGCGTCATGGTTGCAACGTTGCGTCTCGCCACGTGGAACACGTGGTGGCGCAATGGCGACCTCGAGGCTCGAACACCGGCCATCGCGTCGACGTTGCGATCCGTCGCCCCCGATGTCGTGGGATTGCAGGAGCTGTGTGGGCGCGAGCCCGACCAGATCGCGTGGCTGCGCGACGAACTCGGGTACTTCGTGGCGACTGCACCCGGCGGCGAGGACGATCGTTTCAGTGTGGTGAACGCTGTCGCGTCGCAGTGGCCCATCACCGACTCGGGGTGGGCATTCCTCGATGTGGGAACCGCGCCCAAACATCGCACGGTGGTCTGGGCCGAGATCGAGACACCGGTTGGCCCATGGGATGTTTTCACCACCCATCTGTCGCACGGCTTCGATCAGAGCGCGCTGCGGTGTCGACAACTCGACGAGATCGCTCAGCTGATCGCCGAGCGTCGTGAGGCCGCCCCGGATCGGCTGTTGCCGCCGGTACTCGTCGGCGACCTGAATGCCGTGCCCGACAGCGACGAGATCCGGCGTCTGACCGGCCGATCTGCCGGCGCAGTCCCCGGACTCGTGTTCTCCGACGCCTGGGAACTGGTCGGTACCGGCAGCGGAGCGACCTACTCTGCCTCGAACCCGTACGTCAACGATTCGGCGTGGCCGGAGCGCCGACTCGACTATGTCTTGGTTTCGTGGCCGCGCCGACGCCCCAACGGCAATCCCGTGCAGGCCGAGCGCTTCGCGATGACACCGATCGATGGTGTCGTACCGTCCGATCACTGGGGGGTCGTCGTCGACATGGCCGTGTCGGTCGCCTGACTGCGGGTCGGGCAGCCAGGGCGTCTACACTTGCGAGCATGTTTTCTGCAGTCGTCTGGCACTTCTGGATCGCACCGGTACTCGCTGTCTCGGCGATCTTGGCGATCGTCGCCTCTGTCGGTGGGTATCTCGCCCAGGTGACCCGCCAGCGTTACCCGCGCGACTGACATGAGTGGCGCCGTCGACTGGGACGTCGCCCGCACCGTCGCCAGGAAGGTCGCCGGTCGCGAGCCGTACACCGCAGCGCGCTACCGCGACGGGCTCGAGGATGATTTCGACCGCTACACCGCGCAAGCCGAAGACCTTGTCGCTGCGTGCACCGGTCTCCGCTCGCTTTCGGGCAACGCACGTGGTCGGGTCACGGATCGAGCGGGTTGGGTCGATGCCAATCTGGCGTCGTTCCAGCGGCTGCTGAAGCCGGTCACCGACAAGCTCGAAGACAAGATGGATGACAAAACGTCGACCATCGGACCCAAGTTCGCCGGAGCTGAACTCGGGGCAATGCTCGGTTGGATGTCCACCCGGGTGCTCGGTCAATACGACTTGCTCGTGATCGAGGACGAAAAGCCCGAGGAACAAGACATCGTCTACTACGTGGCGCCGAATGTCCTGGCACTCGAGAAGCGCTACGCCTTTCCACCGGATGAGTTTCGGTTGTGGCTTGCACTGCACGAGGTCACCCATCGGGCCCAGTTCACCGGTGTGCCCTGGATGCGTGAACACTTCCTCGGTCTGGTCAATGGCACGATGGAGTCCGTCGATCCCGACCCCAAGCGGTTCCTTGCTGCTGCACAGCGTTTGCTCGAAGCTCGCAGGCGCGGTGAAGATCCGATGGATCAGGGTGGCATCATGGCGCTGTTTGCCTCCGAGGAGCAGCTCGAGGTGATCAACGAGGTCGCCGGCCTCATGAGCCTGCTCGAGGGTCACGGTGACGTCACCATGGACCGTGCTGGTCACGGACTGATTCCATCGCAGGACCGCTTCGCCCGCGTCCTGCGCAATCGGCGTATGGGAGCCAGTGGTTTCACCAAGGTGTTCCAACGGCTCGCCGGGTTCGAGGCCAAGCTCAAGCAATACGCCGAGGGCGAATCGTTCATCGCCGAGGTCGAGAAGGCTGGCGGTGCAGCACTCATGGATCTCGCCTGGTCCGAACCGGCAAACGTGCCGTCGATCGCCGAGATCCGCGAGCCGCAGCTCTGGATCGACCGGGTCCGAGCTTCGTCCGTCGCCGCCTGAATCGATGGCCACGGCCGACCTGCTCGACCGATGTGCCTTCCCCGACGGTGAGCTTCATCTCGGCGTGAGTGGTGGTGCCGACAGTGTGGCCATGGCGGTGCTGGCGAGGGTTGCCGAGCGGTCGTTCACCATCTGGCACATCCATCATGGTGTTCGCCCCGGGGCCGATGCCGATGCTGCGTTCGTCGAGACACTCGCCGCTGCATGGTGTGTGCCCTTCGAGCTCCGCCAACTCGAGCTCGATCCGGGGCCGAACTTCGAAGCGCGTGCTCGTGCGGCGCGGTACCACGCACTGCCCGCCGGGGTCTGTGTCGGCCACACTGCGAACGACCGAGCCGAGACGGTGCTCTTGAACCTGTTGCGAGGAGCCGGCTTGGCCGGCAGCGCCGTTCGCATGCAATCCGCTCACCGGCCGATTCTCAGGCTCACAAGAACCGAGACGATGGCGGTGTGCGAGGAGGCCGGGATCGCACCGTGTGAGGACGAGACCAACCGGGACACGTCCAATCACCGCGCCGCCGTGCGTTTGCGGGTTTTGCCCGAGATCGCCAGCGCTCTCGGGCGCGATCCGGTACCGATCCTCAACCGTCATGCCGACCTCATCTCCGACGCACTCGAAGTGGTGGAGGCTGCGGCTGCAGCGCTCGACCCCACAGACGTTGCTGCGTTGCGGACTGCTCCGAGAGCAGTCGCAACCGAGGCCCTGCGATCGTGGATCCAGGCAACGACGAGCGATCCGTACCCGGTCGACACAGCCACGATCGAGCGGGTGCTCCAAGTCGTCCACGGCAACCATCGGGCCGCCGAAACCGTGGGCGGTCATCGGATCGCCCGGTCGCAAGGGAAGCTCTCGATCTCGCTAGCCTCACCGAATGGACAAGCCGACACCTGACCCTGCCAAGCTCCTCGGGTTCTGGGAGGAGTGGGAGCGCGGTGACACGCCACCGGGCAAGGTACTGAGCAACCTCAAAACCGGTGGTATGCCCGACCTGCTGAAGTCACTGCTCGAGGATCAGTCCTGAACGATCGAATGGCTGGCCTATTCGCGCCGCCCCCCGGGCGGGGAGGGCCGCAGCACATCCCGCGTCCGTCCGATGCCGAACTGGGTGGCCCGCCGCCCTGGTCTGAACTGCCGGAGTCGGATCGTCGGCTGTCCCTCGACGCACTTGCGACGCAGTTCGATGCGCGTCGGCCTCCGGCCAACGTCGGGCTGATGGCACCGACGACGCGGGAGTCTGCGGTGCTGTGCGTCCTCTACGAGGAGGCGGGTGAGCCTCACGTCGTCCTCACCCGGCGATCACCCCGGATGCGGAGTCATGCGCACGAGGTCTCTTTTCCGGGTGGCCGAAAGGACGAAGCGGACCCCGATCTGTGGTGCACGGCCCTGCGGGAAGCTGAGGAAGAGGTTGCACTCGATCCATCGTCGGTCACTTGTATCGGTGAGCTCGATCGCTTCGTGACGGTCGGTTCGCAGAGCTTGATCCATCCGTTCGTGGCAGTCGCGCAGACCAAGCCGGACCTCCACGTCGCGTCGCCCGCAGAGGTCGAGGCGATCGTCCATGTGGCTCTCGGCGATTTGCTGCGCGATGAGGTGTGGCGCGAGGAGATCTGGGGTTTTCGCGAGTACGGCGTGCGAGCACTCACGTTTTTCGAGATCGAAGGAGACACCATCTGGGGAGCCACCGGCTCGATGCTGCGGCAGTTGCTGGCGATTGCCACTGGCACCGACGCACGGATCCTCGGTGGTCCGGGCTGAGCGTCATCGACGTGCGAAACGGCGTGCAAGCGATCTCCGCTCCGTCGTCAGGGCAGAGAGGTCGGGCGCCGACGCGCCGCCCGTAGGCACAGTTGCGTGAACCTGAGAGGTGGACCTCCAGTGCTGGCGGAGCCAGAGGGAGTCTGGGTCACGCCCGGGTCGGTACCCAGTTGCCGTGGAAGCCGAACGGTACTCGCTGGGGCAGGTGCACCGTGGCGACCGGTTCGCCGCTGAAGTCCTGAGCGTCGAGGATCACGACGTCGGCGGTGTCGGTGTTGGCGTCATGTACGTACGACATGATCCACCCGTCGTCCTCGTTGGATGTGTCATCGATCGCGGCGTCGGGATCACGGGGGACGAACACCATCTCCTGGGTCGCTCGGCCTGCGCCGAAGTCGTGGACATCGATGGTGCCGGTCTGCAGGTCGTGTTTGTAGCCGGGACCTTCGGTGCCGGTGAAGCCGACCGTGTACCCGTAGCGGGCCTGACGTCCGAGGCGGCGCTCGTCGTGGCGGGGGAACTCGTGGGCCCGGTCGTCGAGTCGCTCCTCCTTGGTCGTACCCGTGGTCGGGTCGAGGGTCCAGCGTTCGAACGTCGGGTCGCCTTCGGCCGGGCCGTTGGTAACTGTGCGGAACATCGCTTCATGACGGGCGACTTCCATCTGGATTCGACCGTCGGGTAGGTCGAATGCGTTGCAGGGATGAAAGACATAGCAGGGATCGACCTCGCACCAGCGAACGTCGTCGGCGCCGCCGTCCAGCGGGAGCACGCCAACCCGCCCCGGTTCGCCCTCGACCCAGAGATAGGGGAGTTGATGGCCGGCCATTGCAGCATCGAGGTCGAAGCGACACGGGAAGTCGAAGAGCAGCGCAGCAGTCTCGGTGATGTGGATGTCGTGCACCATCGGGCTGTATCCGACCGGCACATCGACCTTTTTGGTGACTGCGGTGCCGTCGGCATTCACCACCAGGTAGCGGATGAAGTCCCAGGTCCAGTGATAGGCGGCGACATGTAGTTCTCCGGTGAGCGGATCAATTTTTGGGTGCGCAGAGAACGAGCCGTCAAGGGTGCCGTTGAAGTCGATGCGTTCGATCGTCTCGAGTTCGTCGGACAGGAGCACGGGCTGACCGCCGGCCTCCACGATCGCAAGTGTCATGCCGGCGTGGCCGATCACGTTGGTGTTCGCGGTGCCGTCACTCTCGCCGAACCGAGGACCCGGTGTCACCGCCTTTCCCAGAGCAGTGCTGACCCGGTCGGAAACGACGTAGCGATTGCGATACCACTCGGCCCGACCGTCGCGGAGACGGACGCCATGGACCATGCCGGTACCGGTGAACCAATGGGCGGCGGGATCGCCGCCGTCGACAGGGTTGGGGCCGTTTCGGATCAAACGGCCGTCGAGTCCAGTGGGGATGGTCCCCGTGATCGGGAGGTTCGTCGCCGTCGTCTCCTCGGCTACCGGGGCGTAGTTGCCGTGCAGATACCTATCGGTCGTACTCATGTCGAGATACTGGCACGGAGGTGTTCGGCCACGAGGTTCGTTGCAGCGATGTCAGGAACCTCAGCGTCGAATGGGCTGGAGTCGCCGGTAGGTGGCGACCCGCCACATCCATTCGACGGGCCCGAAACAGAACCGCGAAAGCCATGGCCGCGACCACGCAAGCTGCACTGTCCACACCCCAACGACGAACAGCAGGAGCTGTGTGCGTCCCAATGTGCCGAACTCGAAGATGCCGTCGAGCACGAGCAAGCCGAGCACCGTCTGAGCGAGGTAGTTGGTGAGCGCCATGCGGCCAACAGCTCGCACCCGTTCGTGGAGCCATGTCGCACGTCCCTGGTTCCACAGGGTGATCAGAGCCATGTAGCTGATTGCCAGTGGTGCTGTTGCAAGAATGTTCGGAACGGCACCGATCAGAGCGACGTCACCGTTCCAGTTGTTCGACGAGTGGATCACCACGCCGGTGACCGACAGCGGCAGACCCAACCCGAGCCCGCCGAGCGCCAGTCGTCGGTAGAAGGCTGCCGGTCGTGTGCCCTGCACGATCTCGGTTCGAAACAGAGCGACACCGATCAGCATCATTCCGAGACCGCGGCCGCCGAAGTCGACGATGAAGGCCAATTCGACGGGATCGCTCATCGAGACGCGCTCGTTCAGCCAGTAGTCACCCAGATCGGCGGACGGATCGATGACCATCTGGGTCCCTGTCATCCAGAGTGCGGATACTGCGAGACAGGCGGCGCCTGTGATGAAGAGGGTCCGACCCGATCGCTTCCGGAGGAGAAGCAGAATCGGCGAGCACAGGGCGTAGAGCGTGAGGATGTCGCCGACCCAGAACGCGGCGTGAACGAGGCCGATGCCGAAGAGCAGGAGGTTTCGCCACAGACTGAGCAGTACCGGCCGGCGACCGTGCTGTTCGGCCCGATCGGCGAACAGCACGATGCCGGCACCGAACAGCAGCGAGAAGAGCGCCATCGATTTCTGATCGATGAAGACCTCGCCGATGATGCCGACCGCCTGGTCGAGCTGCGTCCGCGAACCTGCATAGTCGATGTTGAAGTAAGCGGGGGCAGGAAGCCCGAACGACACGGCGTTCATCGCCAAGATGCCGAGGGTTGCAACGCCGCGCACAGTGTCGAGGTTGGTGATGCGTTCGCCGCTGCCCACCGGAGCGGCGCCATTGCTCATGCGAGGTCTTCTCCGATCCACTTGGGGTCGTGCGAACGCTCCCAGGAAGCGAGTTGGTCGAGGAGTCGGGCAGGGTCGGGATCGTCGAAGACGAGCGAGCGGTTCGTCGACTTCAGAATCGCACGGTCGACCATGTCATCGAACAGCGACAGGAGCGGCTGCCAGAACCTGCCGACGTCGAGTACCCCCACCGGTTTGGCAAGGAGTCCGATCTGGTTCCACGTCAGGGTCTCGGCGAGCTCCTCGAGTGTGCCGAATCCGCCCGGCAACGCGATGAATGCATCGGCGAGGTCGTACATGCGTGCCTTGCGTGCATGCATCGACGCCACCGTTTCGAGGCGGGTGAGACCTTGGTGGCCGACCTCGTCGGGAAAAAGGCCGTCGGGGATCACGCCGATCACCGAGCCACCGGCTTCCATCACCGTGTCGGCGATGAGACCCATGAGTCCGACGGCGCCACCGCCGTACACCAATTCGATGTTGCGTTCGGCCAGCAGGCGGCCCAGGGCAACCGTGGCTTCGGTGACCGCCGGATCGGATCCGGGCGACGAGGCACAGAAAACACAGACGCGATGGATCCCGGCGGAAGCCATGGCGTCACACTAGCCATCGCTGCTCCTGCGCCCCGACGGGTCGTCGGGCTCTCGGGCCATGGGGCCGATCCGACTCGAGGAACGGGCCTCCCGGGTAGTCCCGGCTAGATTCTTCGCCGTGACCGATTCGTCAATGCAAGCCAAGATCGACGACCTTCGCGACCGCAAGGAGGCGGCGCGGCACGCCGGGTCGGAGCGATCGGTCCAGCGTCAGCACGACAAGGGAAAGATGCTGGCTCGGGAGCGCATCGACTATCTGCTCGACCCCGGCTCGTTCCACGAGCTCGACATGCTTGCTCGTCACCGAGCTCCCGACGATGCCGGTCTCGCTGAGCGGCCCTACACCGACGGTGTCATCACCGGATGGGGAACCGTCGAGGGCCGCAAGGTGTTCGTCTTCTCCCAAGACTTCACCGTGATGGGGGGCGCACTCGGCGAGGTGTTCGCCGAGAAGCTTCACAAGGTGATGGATCTCGCCCTTGCCACGGGAGCGCCGATGGTGGGCCTCAACGACGGTGCCGGGGCCAGAATTCAGGAAGGCGTCGTGAGCCTCGACGGGTATGGCGGCATCTTCTACCGCAATGTCCAGGCATCGGGTGTCATTCCTCAGATCTCGGTCATCCTCGGGCCGTGCGCCGGTGGTGCCGTCTACAGCCCGGCCATGACCGATTTCATCTTCATGGTGCGAGAGAAGTCGCACATGTTCATCACCGGTCCCGACGTGGTGAAGACGGTGACGGGTGAAGAGGTCAGCCTCGAGGATCTCGGCGGTGCTGGCTCCCACTCCACCAAGTCGGGCGTCGCCACGTTTGTCGCGAACGACGAAGAAGAGGTCCTCGATCAGGTGAAGAATCTGTTGGCGCACCTGCCCTCGAACAACCTCGAGACTGCGCCGATCATGCTCGGTGACGATGACCCGGATCGTTTCTGTCCCGAGCTCGACACGATTCTTCCCGAAAGCGCCAATGTGCCGTACGACATGAAGCAGGTCATCGCCTCGGTCGTGGATGACGGTGACTTCATGGAATACCACGCCTCATGGGGGCGGAGCATCGTGTGCGGATTCGCCCGTATCGAGGGCCGCAGTATCGGCGTCGTGGGGAATCAGCCGATGATGCTGGCAGGTGTCCTCGACATCGAGTCGTCGGAGAAGGCGGCCCGCTTCGTTCGCACCTGCGATGCGTTCAACATCCCACTTCTCACGTTCGTCGACGTGCCCGGGTTTCTTCCCGGGGTCGATCAGGAGTACGGCGGCATCATCCGTCATGGCGCGAAACTGCTCTACGCCTATTGCGAGGCGACTGTTCCGAGGATCCAGGTCATCACCCGCAAGGCGTACGGCGGAGCGTACGTCGTGATGGATTCCAAGGGTGTGGGTTGCGACATCTCCTATGCGTGGCCCACCGCTGAACTTGCGGTCATGGGTCCCCAGGGCGCTGTCGAGATCATTCATCGTCGAGATCTGGCCGAGGCCAGCGATCCCGAAACCCGTCGAAAAGAACTGGTTGCCGAGTATGCGAACCGGCTCGCAAACCCGTACCTCGCAGCCGAGCGCGGCTATGTCGACGACGTCATCGAGCCGGCCGAGACCCGCCGCAAGGTTGTCGCCGGGTTCCGTCTGCTCGAGACGAAGCGGGAAGAGGTTCCGGAGCGCAAGCACGGAAACGTTCCGCTGTAGTCATGTCGTTCACCGTCGACCCGCAGCCCAGCGAGGAGGAGATGGCTGCCATTCTTGCGGCGTACGAGATCTTGTGGCCGCGTCCGAGTGCGGCGGTCTGTCCCGAACCGGCCGGTCGCTGGAGATTCGCGAGTCGGTCGTGGGGTCTGCGACCGGCGTACGGTGGCTGGCGCTGATGCACTCGGTGCTGCGTTTCGTGCAGACATGACCGTGCCGCAGCTCACCAAGACCAACGACCAGGCCGGCCATCGGGTGCGCTTCGAGTGGGGTCGTGAAGGCATGACCGAACTGGCGCCGCACGTCGATGTCGTGATCGTGGTCGACGTGCTGTCGTTCACCACCTGCGTCGATGTTGCCCTCGGTCGCGGGGGAGTTGTCTTCCCGTACCCGTCGAGCCGAGACGGGGCAGCTGCCTTCGCCGAGTCCGTCGATGCCGCCGTCGCCTCGAGCCGACGTGATGCCGGGACGTACTCGCTGTCACCGGCGTCGCTCGACGCACTGCCGGAGGGAACCCGGCTGGTGTTGCCGTCACCGAACGGCGCAGCGCTGCTCTTCGGCGCGAGTGCAGCGGGTGCCGACGCCGTCGTTGCTGCCTGTATCCGAAACGGGGCTGCCATCGGTTCGTGGTTCGCCGATCAAGATGTGTCGGTCGCCGTGATCGCAGCGGGTGAGCGATGGGGTGATGCCGACACACCGATTCGTGTCGCCATCGAGGATCTTTGGGGTGCAGGCTGCGTGCTCTCGCTGTTCGAGCCGGCTGATCTTTCACCAGAGGCGAGAGTGGCGGCCAACGCGTGGCGGGCTGTCGAGGCCGACATCGTCGCCGAACTCCAGCACTGTTCGTCGGGTCGCGAACTCGTGTTCAACGGCTTCGAGAGCGATGTGCAGTTCGCAAGCGCAGCCCATGTCAGCGACTCGGTCCCGGTTCTCGTTGATCAACGGTTCGTCGATCTCACCGGTGCCGGGTGACATCCAGCATCCACAGGACCATCTCGCAACCGAGAACGGCAGTGGTGGGGCCCTGCTGCCGATGCAGACGGGCATCCAGAATGGTCAGTGCCGGCGGGTCGCAACGAAGACCCAGCCGTCGACGCCGGAGACGGGCATATGGGCGCCGTGCTCGCGGAGATCGAGTGAGATGACGCCATCGGCATCGAGTTGTTCGAGTTTGGGAACCAAGGTGTTCTCGTTCACGAAGACCTCGTTGACGCCGATGATCAGGGTGCCGCCCGGCGTGATGATCCGACAGATCTCGTCGAGAGCATCTGCGTAGACATGACCGAACGAAAAGACTCCCATCGCGGCGGCGGCGCCGTACGCCCCGTCGACGATGTCGAGCGGCTCGTTGAGGTCGGCGCTCCAAAGGTCTCGGTAGATCCCTGTCGCGTGGGCCCGCTCGATCATCTCGGGTGAGTAGTCGATGCCGTCGATGGTTTCGAAACCGAGGTCGGCGAGTTCACGACCGAGCAATCCGGTGCCGCATCCGAGATCGATGACCGGTGTGCGTCGGTCGACCACGTGAGCGTCGAAGGCCGCGCGACAGCGTGCCGGCATCGCGTAGGAGCGACCCTCGACAAGTTCTTCGTCGTAGGTCGCAGCCCATGCCGAGTAGAAGTCTTTCGTCTCGTGCTCTTCGATCGTGTAGGCGCGTTCGTAGAAACTCGAGACCGGTCGTTCGGCGTCGGCTCCCATGAGGGAGTTCTACTTGATTTGATTGCGGAGCGCTTCGAGCCACCGGTCGGCATGGGCGATCCCGTCTCGGTTGGCTTCCTGCACCTCGGCGGCTCCGTATGCCGAAGGATACGAGCCGAGGAACTTGACATTGCCCTGTTTCATGTGGATGTTGCGCAAGGCGTCACCGACGACTTCGTCGGAGATGTGGCCTTCGCAGTCCGCCAGGAAGCAGTAATCGCCGAGGCCTTTGCGGGTGGGCCGGCTTTCGAGGCGGGTCAGGTTGATGGACCGTGCTGCGAACTCTTGCAGGATGCCGACCAACGAACCTGGAGCGTCCTCTCGCTGGTAGATCAGGATCGAGGTCTTGTCGTGACCGGACGGTGGAGTGATCCCGTCGCGTCCCACGAGGACGAAGCGGGTTTGGTTCTCGGGGTGATCCTCGATGTCTGCCACGAGCACATCGAGGCCGTAGACCTCGGCGGAACGAGCGGGTGCCACGGCCGCCGTGTCGGTTCGGCCGCTCTCGGCGAGCTCGCGGGCTGCATCTGCTGTGGAGTTCGTCGCCTCGATCGCAGCATGGCCGAGTTGATCAGCCAGGAACCGACGGCACTGGGCGTACGCGATCGGGTAGGACCTGACGTGCTGGATGTCGGCGAGCTGCACCCCGGGGTGGACGAGCAGGTTGAGGCTGATGTTCATCACGACCTCACGCTGGATCAGCAATGCCTCCGCCTCGAACGCCAACGTGTCGAGGGTGGCGTTGACCGATCCTTCGATCATGTTTTCGATGGCAGCGAATCCATAGTCGACCTCACCGCGCTCAGCCGCACGCAGCACCTCGACGATGCTTCCCGCCGGGCGGAGCTCGAGTTCTGCAAGGTCGGGCTCACCGCACAGGGCCTGTTCGGTGAAGGTACCGGCCGGGCCGAGGTAGGCGATCGAAGCGGGATCGTTGCTCACCACGGAAAGGATACGACCTCGTGGCAGCGCCACCGCCGTCCCTATCCCTTGACGGAACCGGCCAAGAGACCGCGGACGAAGTATCGCTGGAGGCTGAAGAACACCACGAGCGGCACGAATGCCTGCACGAAGGCGCCCGCCGTGAGGAGGTGCTCTGTTCGGCCGAAGTCACCGGCGAGGTTCGCGATGCGCTGTGTGGTCGGGAAAACCTCCGGCGTCCCACTGTTGAGCATGATCACCGCAATCAGATAGTCGTTCCAGGTCCAGAGGAATTGGAAGATCGCAAATGCGGCAATCGCCGGCACCGACAACGGCAGGACGAGTCGCATGAAGGTGCTGAAGTGGTCGGCGCCGTCCACCCGAGCGGACTCGATCAGTTCGTCAGGCAGGCTCGACATGTAGTTGTGGAGCAGGAAGATCGCGAACGGCATGGCGAAGCCGGTGTGGGTGAGCACGACGGCCCACGGCCCTCCCGCCAAGTCGAAGTCGGGGATGAGCGTGAGCGTTCGCTCGGTGAACGGCACCGTGAAGTGGGCCCCACCGAGGTACATCCGCAGCAGCGGAATGAGCGCGACCTGCAGTGGAATCGAGAGCAGCGCCACCGTGGCGATGAACAGGGGTTTGCGGCCTTTGAAGTCGATCCAGGCAAAGGCATATGCGGCGAAGCAGGCGATTGCGATCGGAATGATCGTCGACGGCACGGCGATGGCGAGCGACGAAATCACCGATGTCAGCATGCCCGATGCCTGGTCGTTGCTCAGGACGACGCAGTAGTTCTCGAGTACGTGGAACAGGTCGTCGCGAAGGTATTCGTCGGGACAACCGGCCTCGAAGTTCCGGTCGGTATCCCACAACGCCTCCCAGAAGCCGGTTTGACGCTGGCGGGTGCGACTGCGGAAGGAGTTGACGAACAGTGACAGTGAGGGAATCGTCCAGATCACGACGATGCCCCACATCGCCCACATCGGAACGTTGCTGAGTTTGCGGTAGGCGCGGTCGATCACGGAGTTGCCGTTCCTCATGACTCCGCCTTCTGCATGTTGAAGACGTTGAAGATCAGCACGGGCGCAACGATGAGGAGAATGACCACTGCCATCGCGGAGCCGACGCCGCGGTTGAGGAACTGGAACGACTCGGTGATGAAGTCGTGGGCCAGCACGTTGGTACCGAAGTTGCCCCCGGTGCTGACGCGAACGATGTCGAACACCTTGGCCACGGCGACCAGAATCGTGGTGAGCACGACGCCAACGGTCGGCAAGATCTGCGGCAGCGTGACGTTGAAGAACTGCTCGGATTCGGTGGCGCCGTCGATGCGGGCCGCCTCATGGAGCTCCTCGGGCACCGCTTTGATCGCGGCCGACAGGATCACCATGGCGAAGCCGGTTTGGATCCAGATGAGAATGAACATCAGGTAGACGTTGTTGAACGGTTGCACCAGTTCGCGAAACGCAACCGCTTCGGCCTGGATGGAACCGTCGTCGTTGATCTGGAAGCCACCGAGATCTCGCAGGAGGATCTCGATGAACAGCCAGCCGGTGATGACCGCCATCACGCCGGCTGCTGCAAAGCCTTCGTCGCGCTGCCATCTCGCCCAGATCGTGAACCCGATCCGGGCGAGGATCGCTCCAAGGGCGATCAGCACGGCCCAGCGGATCCAGCCGGGGTAATCGGACCCCTCGACGCCGGCGTGGCTCAGATCGCCGAGCTCCACCCAAACGGCGTTGAGGACTCCGGTCTGCTTCTGACTGGTGTTCTTTGGAGCGTATTGGAGGCGCCAAATGACCGATGCGCCGACCATCGAGATCGCCATCGGCATGAACACGAGCGATTTTGCGATGCTCTCCCACCGGCCGGCCTTCTGGGAGAGAACCGCCATCGCCAAGCCGAGCGTGGTGGCGCCGATCGTGACGGTGAACATCCACCAGATGGTGTTCGGCAGTGTGCCGCGAATGACCGAGAAGAAGGCGAAGGCGATCAAGACGCCACCGACCAGGATCGATCCTCTCGAGGTGGGGGAGTGATCGAGGCCCCGGGTGCGGTTGCGGGTCCAGTTGATCGACGTGGCGATTGTGAAGCCGACAACGATCAGGAACAGGCCGCCCCAGGTGAGTCGGCTGGTGAGGACGTTCCAGGTGCCATCGTCCCCGCTCCACGACCGCCAGTCGAGGAATCGCTCCGACCCAGCAAGTTCACGGTAGTTGTCGAAGCCGACGAACTCCTCGCTGTCGCGATCCTGAAACGAGGTGATGATCGTCCGAATCGCAGGAACGATGAGATTGACGGTGAGGAAGGTCAGTGCCGGGGCCAGAAAGATGACGGCACGGGCGCGGCGGTCGAACGAGGCCATGCCGTTTGCGTCACGGGCCGGGGGCCAGCCGAACCGCAGGCCGAGGAGGCCGAGGGGGATCATGCACACCAACCGGGATGTTGTGGCCGAGCCACCGCTGAGGTCGGGAAGCAGCCAGCCGCCGGTGGTGGCCCCGAGCGCTGCGCCGAGCAGACATCGCTCGACGAGGACGTGGCGCTTGCCGGCAAGGTAGGAACTACCACCCACGACCGCGGCACCGATGACTGCCATCACTGCCACGGTGACGAGCGACGCATCGGGTCGGTTTCGGAACAGCAGGTTGTCGCCGACGACCCAGCCACCGCCAAGTCCGATGAGGGTCGGAACGGCGAGGCGGACCCGGCGGTCGGCGAAACCTGTTGCCATGCCGGCGAGCGCACCGAGAACGGCACCGAGGATCGGCCACTCGACGAGACCGACCACACCGGTGGCGTATTCGATCAGCGTGGGGTCGGCGATCTTTGCGATGGCGTCGACCAGCGCTCGATCTTCGACGACGATCGTCTCGCCGTCATCGAGGATGAGCTGGAACTCACTGTCTGCGACGAGCGCACCGACCGAGCGGTTGCCGCGGAGGAGACCAAACCCGATACCGCCGAGCAGCGCCCCGGTGAGGCTCCGGTAGGCCGTCCAGTTTCGTCGCGCCAGCGAAACCATGAGGTTGAGCGACACGAACACTGCGGCACTGGTTGCGACGACGACGACGATCCAGAACGTGATTCGGCCGAGGCGGCCGAGCTGCCCGATGTTGGCGGAGGCGCCGACCAGGCCCAGCAGCAGGAGGCTGAGAACGATGCCGCGGACGCGGTTGCCCAGTTGCAGGCCCGACCGAGTGGTTTCGTCAGATGTCAGCTCGGTTGCCGAGTCGTCGGCAACTGCGGTCATGTGGTCTCCCCCGAGGTGTGTCGAAAAGGTGTCGAGGGCGGCGGCCGGAGTCGACCACCGCCCTCGACGGCGCATCATTCAGAATGCGGTGCAGCCGAGGCTGCGGTTGGTCACGACGGCCAACTGGCGTCGATGATGGCCGCAGCCTCTTCGACAGTGGCTTCGCCGTTGACCATTGCGGTGCCCTGCTCCCAGAAGGTGCCGGCACCGACGTCAGCCGGCATCAGGTCGGAACCGTCGAACCGGACGTCGTTGTTGGCCATGATCTCGAGGAAGCTCTGCTCCAGCGGGTTCCACAGCGAACGGTCGACGTTCTGGTTTGCCGTGTTGAAGCCGGAAAGTACATCCCCGCCACCCTTGGCATCCTTCTGGATCTGCTGACGACGGTTGGCGAACTCGGGCGAACCGAAGTACTCCATCACGGCCCAGACTGCAGGGCTGTCGGTGAACGCGCCGACCAGCGTGCCGGCGGTGAGCACGATCGGAGGATCGGTGTCACCCTGCGGGAACTGGAAGACGTCGATTGCGCCCTCGGACCCGTCCTGGACGGGCGTGCCGTCGGGGAAGAAGGCCGAGAAGAAGCTTGCCTGGCGGTGCATGAAGCATTCGCCGTTGACGAGCGGCTCGCCGTTGTCACGGAACGAGGTCGATGCGATCGTTCCACCCTGGGCGTACACCATGCCCGGGGTGTTCCAGATGTCGAGAACCTCCTGCATCACACCGGAGACCTCGGGGCTCGAGAAGAGCAGGTCGCCGCTGGTCCAGGCGTCATAGGTCTCACCGCTGTGACGCCGAAGCATGATGTCCTCGACCCAGTCGGTGAAGGCCCAACCGGTCGCAGTGCCGGACTCGATACCGACGCACCACGGGGTGTTGCCGTCGGCGATCATCTGGTTGCTGAGCTCCCAAAGACCGTCGAGCGTGGTCGGAACCTCGTAGCCGGCGGCTTCCCAGCGGGCTGGCTGGTACCAGACGAGCGACTTGAGGTCGGTCTTGTCGGGCACGCCGTACTGCACGCCGCCCACGTTGCCGAATCCCATGGCACCGGCGGACCAGTTCTGCGAGACCGACGCCGTGACGTCGTCGGGCAGCGGCAGCACGAAGCCGTCGTTGGCGAAGTCGGCGAGCTTGCCGGGCTGCGGGAAGATCGAGATGTCCGGTGGGGTACCGGCTTCGATCTGCACGTTGATCTCGGACTCCCAGTCGGCTGAGCCGACGTAGAAGATCGTCATGTCGTTTTCGTCAGCGAAGATGTCGAGGGCGCCTTGCAAGCCGGCAACCTCGGCCGGGGAGCGGACTGGCCCGGTGATGCGCACGGCGGTACCCGCGAGTGGGTTGTCGTCGCCGCCATCGCCAGCGGCAGCTGCGGCCTCTTCGGCCTCGGCGCGAGCGGCCTCGGCGTCTGCCTCGGCAGCCTCCTTGGCGGCCTCGGCTGCGGCCAGAGCGTCTTCGGCTGCGGCCAGGGCGTCTGCGTCGCCACTGTCGGCCGAGGTGTCCTCGGCAACATCGTCGTCACCGCACGCGGCGGCGATGAGAGACAGGGCGAAAAGCGACGCCAACAGTTTCAGCATGGTGCTTTTCATGTGGTGTTTCCCCTCCAGGGGTGCTGTCCCGAACGGCACGTCGGCCGTCGGACTGTAAACGTTTACAGTCGCCCACAAGCTAGTGGAGAGAATCAGTCCTGACCACTGCGCTCGGCATGATTTCGGAACACCCGCCGTCGTTGCGGAATCGGCCAGCTGATCAGAACTGTTACGGATCTTGCGTTACGTGTCGGAGTTTTCGTAATGTCTCCACATGGACTTCTCGTTCACCGCCACCGGGACGCTCCGGCCTGCGGCGTCCGTCTCACCGGAGATGGACCACGACGATCGTGTTGCCCGCTTCACCGGCGGTCTTTCGCCGGCGGAGGAGACGGTTCCGCCCTTCGAGGGCTCCGATCGACTCCGCCCCGACGGACGCCCGAAACCGGCGTTTCGGGCCGAACTGCGGCGGATCCCGAATCTGGTGAACGTGTTCCACACCGTTGTCGCGTTGTCGCTGCCGTTCGCGTACACCTGGCTGGCTGTCGCCGCCGCTGCGTGGCCCCTCGCTGTTGCGATTCCCACATGGATCTTCGTTTTCGTGATGATGGGGAGCTGGTTTCAGCGGGTACTCACGCTCCACCATGAAGCTGCACACCGACTCCTCTTTTCGAATCGACGCTGGAACGATCTGATCGGTGAAAAGTTGATCGGGTGGCTCGTCTTCGGTGACGGCGGCAACGGGTATCGACTCGTGCACACGCAGCACCATCGCGACGAGTTCGGCGAGAAAGAACCAGACTTCCTGCTGTATTCGCTCTACCCGATCTCGAGGGCTTCGTTGCGGCGCAAGCTTGTTCGCGATGCAGTCGGAATCTCTGCCTACAAGAACCTCAAACCGGCGTTCGTCGGCCTGTTCAGGCCAGGACGCCGTCTGCGGGCGATCCGGTACCTCTCGGGTCAGGTCTTCGTCTTCACGATGTTCATGGCCTTCGGTGTGTGGTGGGCCTATTTCCTCCTGTGGCTCCTGCCGTGGGCGACCTATTTTCGAGTCTTCAACCGGCTGCGTGCGCTCGCCGAACACGGAGGCATGACCCGCTCGGCCGATCGGCGGTTCACCACCCACGACATCCGGCAGGGCGTTCTTGCCAAGCATGTGTTCTTGTCCCAGGGCATCGGCTACCACCTCGCCCATCACGTCGACTCCGGCATACCGATGAGCAACCTGGCCAAACTGCATCGAGCCCTCGAAGAAGACGGCTACATCGTCCCCGGCATGACGCAGCCGGGGTACTGGTCGTTCTTCCGAACACTCACGCAGTGATCGGCCGATGAGCGGCACTGCGCTCTCGGCCCGCTCCGTTGTCGCATCGACACTCCTGGGCACGGTGCCGCCTCGGCTTCCGGCCCGGTTGCTCGTCGCTTTTGCCGCCGAGTTCGGGATTCGGGCCGGTACGACGAGAACCGCACTGTCCCGCATGGTCGAGCGCGGCGAGCTCGTGCAGGTGGCGGGTGGAGAGTACGCCCTGACCGGCGCACTCCTCGAGCGGCATCATCGCCAGGAGGTCGGCCTCCACCCTGCCTCTCGAGCGTGGGACGGTTCGTGGGAGATGGTTGTCGTGCCGAGCGGGGCCCGGTCATCGCGAGACCGGGCGGCCCTTCGGCGAGCGTGTGGTCACCTCGGGCTGGCTGAGCGGCGCGACGGTGTGTGGCTCCGCCCGGCGAATCTGGCGCCAAACCGTCTCCCGAGTGCGGTACGTATCGTGGAGGCACAGGCCGAGCGATGGTACGGGCGTCCCGAACGTGACGGTCGGGCGTTGGTCGCCGAACTGTTCGATCTCGAGGGTTGGAGCGCGCTGGCCCGGACGCTGTGCGAGACGCTCGGAAACGGCTCCGACTCGCTTGCGGACGGATTCGTGCTTGCCGCTGATGCACTCCGGCATCTCGTCGCCGACCCGCTGCTGCCCGTCGAGCTGGCGCCCCCCGAGTGGCCGGCCGCCGAGTTCCGAGCGGCCTACGCCGACTACTCGAGGTGCTACCAGGCTTCCCTTCGGACCTTTTTTCGAGCACAGCTCTCTGCGCTTGGGTGAGTGTGGTTGCGGAGTGCGGTTCTACAGTGGCGACATGACCGACGTGAGCGAGCGTTTCTATTTCCGGCAGTTGCTCTCGGGCCGTGACTTTGCACAGAGCGATCCGATGGCGCAGCAGATGGTGAACTTCGTCTATGCCATCGGGGATCGTCACACCGGTGAGGCGGTCCTCGTCGATCCCGCCTATGACGTCAACGCGCTCGTTGACGTGCTCGAGGCCGACGGGATGAGGTGCACCGGTGTGCTGGCCACCCATTACCACCCGGACCATGTTGGTGGTTCCATGATGGGTTTTGAGCTCGAAGGGATCGCAACGCTGCTCGAGCGCATCGATGTGCCGATCCATGTCCAAGCGCAGGAAGCCGACTACGTCCGGAAGGTCACGGGCGTCACCGGCGAGTCGCTCGTCGAGCATGCAAGTGGTGACATCGTTCGAGTGGGCGACGTCGAGATCGAGCTGATCCACACTCCCGGACACACCCCGGGAAGCCAATGCTTCCTCGTCGACGGTCGCCTCGTCGCCGGTGACACGTTGTTCCTCGACGGTTGCGGTCGAACCGATCTCCCAGGTTCGGATCCTGAGCAGATGTACGAGAGTCTCACGACTCGCCTTGGACGGGTCAGTGACGACACCATCCTGTGCCCAGGTCACCAGTACTCGGCGGAGGCAACTGCCACGATGGGCAACACCCGGGCCCGCAACATCGTGTTCCGACCATCCACGAAAGAGCAGTGGATGATGCTGTTCGCGAATTGACAGCGAGGTCCGAGTCGACGGTGACGCGCTCGCCGGTCGTCCCAGCTCTGGTCGGGGGTCGGCGGTAGGCGTTGTCGACCGATCGTGTGCAGCCACAGGCCGATCAGGGACCTGTGCGCAATCAGGGTCGCTCGGGTGCAGTGAGCAATTCCACGATCGACGTATGGTCCCACTCCATCGTGATGCCCGAGGACCGGAGCAGCTGTGAAGCGATCTGGTCGGCATCGAGGGGATGAATCTCGGCAAGTCCCCGGACGATCGTGCCGAGGTAGGCGGCGGACGGAGATCCGGGCGTGCGGGTCTCGGGTGGCTCGGGACTCGTGAAGGTCAGGACCGGATGGCCGTCGACCGGGGGGAGCGTCAACACCTGTCCGTACGGCCGTTCGCAGACGAGCTGACGATCACCCACCGGCCGGTCGGTATCGACGAGCAATGGCGCATCGGTGCGGTTCTCCTGGGCCAGAACGTCCTCGAATTGTTCTTTGGTGATCAGGTAGCGCCGTCCCAGCGCCCCCGGATCTGTCGACGTATGTTCGAGGAAGGCCGGGGATCCACCCCACCCCACCGAATGGCCACGGAAGCAGATGGCGTGAGGAAACGTGATCGGCCCGTGGGCAACCGGTGGGGATGGATCACGGGCGCCTCGGTGCACATGGTCGCCGCCGTCAGGCGACCCGCCCTCGAGGTACGCGCGGAAGCGCTGGTAGGAGCAGTTCGAGCCGTAGCAGGCGTACCAGACAAGGCTTGTCGCGTGTGAGATCACCACCCGACCGTAGGTGCTGGTTGGACAGGCGTCGTGGTCGAACCTAAACAAGGGGAGCGTTCGGCCGATGAATCAGGTAGAGCGTTGCAACAACGTCGTACGGAGACGGGTCAGAGATGGCACTCGAACAGGTTGGTACTGCGCCGGAGGAGGCGGTGCCACAAGCTGCGTCGGTGCAGGTCGCGAACCCCGTGGGTCGAGTGCTGAAGCGATGAGTGCGCAACGCCCGTTCGCTCGTCGCTCGCACGACGACTTCGACACGCTGGTCGAAGAGTGGACGCTGGACTCGGCTGCCGCACGCGACCGCACCGTCGACCTTGTACGAACGGCTCACGTGGCGATCGGACCGCCTGTGGTCATCAGCTGCATGTGGCTCTTCCCCGGGAACCCACTCACGATCGCTGCCGTGATCTACATGCTGAGCCTGGTGGTCGTCTTCTTCTTCGTGCAGCGCACCTCACAGGTGGGTTGGCTTGCGGCATTCGATGTCATCGTCATCGGATTCGCGTCGGCAACGGATCCGGTCCTCTGGGTGGTGTTGCTCACCCCGACACTTGCTGCGACTACGGGAGGTTGGCTGGTCAGCCATCGGGTCACATGGATGCTGTGGGCGCTCGCGTCGGCATGGACGGGGTTGGCTGGGGTCTTGACCGAAGCCGAGCAATGGCCGGTCGTCTGGGCGATCTTTGTCGGCACCTCCATGGCGCTGCATCGCAACAATGTCGAGATCATCGACCAGGGCCGAGTTGGTGTCCTTCGGGTGACCGACCTGATCGACAGCCTCCCCGTCATCGTGTGGGAGAGCGATCCTGGCACCGGACGCTTGACCCGAGCGCTGGGATGGGTCGATGACATGGTCGGGTTCAGCCCGGCCGAGTGGCGAACGCTCACCGTCGAGCGCCGTATCCACCGAGATGACCTCCGCACCTATCTCGACACGACCGACGCTGCGATAGAGAGCGATCAGCCCACGGTCCACGAATTCCGATTGAACGCTGCCGATGGATCGGCCCGGGTCGTGCGTGAGGTCCTGCGGCGCGTCGATGGACCGACCGGCCCACGCCTGCGAGGTGTCGTACTCGACATTTCCGACGAAGTTGCAGTGCGGGCCGCCGTCGATCGTCTCGCTGCCGTGATCGATCGTCAGGTCGAGCCGCTTCTCGTCATTGCGCCCCGCACCGATCATCTCGATGATCCGGTGGTCCTGCAGGCCAATCCCGCCTTCGCCAGGATGGCCGACGCCGATCCTGCAGATATCGAAGCGCTCCCGGTCGGAGTGGTTCTCCCGTGGCTTCCCAAAAACCTGCTCAGCGACCTCGACGAGCAGGCTCGGACGAATCGAGATGTCGAGCGAGAGAATCTCCGGATCGTCACTCCGACTGCGACGCGGATCTACGACTATGCCCTCGTCGGTCTCCCAGACGGCAGTACCGCGGTCGAGTTCAAGGACGTCACTGAACGGCAGGAGGCAACGGAGACGATTCGCCACCAAGCGTTCCACGACCCACTCACGGGGTTGCCGAACCGCGCCCTGCTGTTCGATCGACTCTCGCACGCGCTCACCAGAATCGGGCGTGACGAGACAACACTCGGCCTGCTCTTGATGGATCTCGACGAGTTCAAGGAGATCAACGACACGCTCGGCCACGGATATGGCGATGATCTTCTGACGATCATCGCTCATCGGCTGAACCAGATCACCCGAGAACTCGACACCGTCTCGCGGCTGGGTGGTGACGAGTTCGCCATGGTGATCGCTGGCGCAGATGAGGAGACACTCAGCCATGTTGCGGCCCGTATCGTCGAGGTGGTGCGAGAGCCGGTGAACCTCGGGGGCATCGATGTCGAGGTCTCGGTGAGCATCGGTGGGACGGTCGCCCCGTTGCACGGGCGCGATCCGCATGCCTTGTTGCAACATGCCGACGTTGCGATGTACAGCGCGAAGCGATCGGGTGGGGGGTTTCGCTTCTATGTCCCCGACGACGACCGGCATACGCGCGACCGATTGGAACTCATGGGGGAGCTTCGCAACCTGCTCGACGCAGAACTCGAACTCCGATTTCAGCCGAAGGTTGATATCAGCACGGGCCGATCCACCGAGTTGGAGGCGCTTGCCCGCTGGCAACATCCCGAACGCGGTCTTCTCGGCCCGGACCAGTTCCTGGAGCTCTGCGAAGTGTCTGGGCTGATCGGCGAGCTCACCTATCACGTCATCGATCTTGCCATCGAGGCAATGGTCGACCTTCCCGGTACCCGTGTCGCCGTCAACGTGCCGGTGCGCAATCTGTACCAACGCAAGCTTCCCGAACAGCTTGCCGAACGGCTCGAAGCCGCTGGCATTGCGCCCGACCGACTGATCCTCGAAATCACGGAGCGGGAGGTGATGGAGGACCATCGTGCGATCTT
>Ga0255757_10000322_pt1 | contig 46202 bp, 40 predicted proteins | sample 071ome_27_FD_179957 | JGI IMG/M metagenome (GOLD analysis project Ga0255757, IMG submission 179957) | Coastal salt marsh microbial communities from the Groves Creek Marsh, Skidaway Island, Georgia - 071409AT metaG (version 2) | ecosystem: Environmental > Aquatic > Marine > Intertidal zone >...
CTCAAAACTAGATTTTTTGGTTAACCTCCAATTTTAAAAAACAACGTATTAATTGATAATGGTCAAAACATCGCTTACTTTTGCTTGTTTTTGTTACGTTTACTAACATCTATTATTATTCAATGTACACCGTAATTGCCCTTCAAATAGCCAATAGTCTAAACATTAGACAGTGCAAACAAAAACTTGCTTTACCCATTTGCTATTCGGATTCGGACGAATTGTTCTTATCCAATGGTTCAGAAAAATTCATCTATATATTTCAATATGGCGTAATTGCTTTTTTCAATCACACTACCAGAGAGATCAACAAGATTGTCAAAAGATTAAATCCTACTGCGGATTATTGGCAAGAACAAGAATTGAGTGAGACCATCAAAGTGTCGATCACAAAAGGGGCGCAACAGGTAACGTTTGATCAAGTCGTACTGCCAAATTTTGATCAAGAAGCCATACGTCTTGTATTGCTGAACACCTCACAATCCGTTGCACTGGACAAATATCTAGAAATCACCGACGCCTTACTCGAAGAAACCAACGGATATATTAAATCCCTTGAACTGACTGGCAAACTCAATATTTCTGGAAAAAAACTCAAACGCTTTATCGGAAAAGTACTCAACATCAAAAATCAAATTTCCGAAAACCTTTACATCTTTGACGCCCCAGACATCACTTGGGAAAACGAATCCCTAAACCGGCTAAACCTAGCCCTCAAGCAGACCTTTGACCTCAAAGATCGCTATCGTTATATCTATGAGCGAACGGCTATTATCAAAGAAGATCTGGAACTCTTTAAAGATATAATGGATCATCGAGAAAGCAGCAAGCTCGAGTGGATAATTATCTTGTTGATTCTTGTTGAAGTAGTGGATGTGTTTGTTGTCCGAATTTTAAAATTGATGTAATAAAAAGCCCCTTGAAGGGGCTTTTTGTTTTGTGAAGAAAATCAGTTTTGCCACATCAACGATTCATAAATTACTCGATGGGTAAATCCATCTGGTGCATATTCGGACATTTTAGATTTTTTGAGTATCGGCGCATACATAGTATTCGCAGAAGGCTTATAGCTTAGGGCCTCCAAAGCATCTGCCAAAGTATCAAAACCATCTCTGGTAAACACCGTTGCTCCTGATGCGCTTCCGGCAGGATATACGCGGGTTCCAATGCCCCAATTTTTCTGTTTTGTACGATTGTTTTTGATATTTTGCTCAAAAAAGGGCTTCCAAAGATTTAGGTTTTCTGAAACAAAACCCTCGAGATTGGCAGGACTTGCATAGTTATGTATCGAATATTTGCCCGATCCTTGGATCGACCCTTCGATTTGATAATAATGCCAGCCTATAAGGGTTCGCATCGATTGGGTTTCAATATCATTGACATGCATTCCAATTACAGCTGGGTCCCAAATACCGTTGGCATTGGTAGCTTGCTCAAAATCTTTAAAAATATTGATAAACAGATAGTTGGCTTCACTACCCGCCATGCCCACTTTTCGCATCATCCCCCAGGCTTGCATCTTGCCAGCATCAATGGCTTTTTTGGCAATTTGTGACCAGTAGGTCATTTCGATTCGCTCGAATTCTGCCTGGTCTTCAGGAGCCACTTTTACATACATAAAAGAGGACACTTGGCCAAAAACAGCCGTTATAGTAAACATGAAAAATAGTGTAAAAAATAGTTTTTTCATCTAATATTGGTTTATGATTAATCTTCACAATTTAAAAAAATATCTAAATAGTCTTTTTTAATATATTACGCTTTTCTAAAAACCTTTTCGGCCGTTGGCATACCCTACACTTCCCTCAAAATGGAAGGGGCGCACTTGGTAAAGGGGGCAGATTATTTGACCGAATTTGCACCATTTTTATTTTGATATTTGTAAATTATGGGAATGAAAAAATTACTATTATTTAGCTTATGGGTCAGTTGTTCCATAGCCTTTGGACAAAAGCTATTGCCTGAGACCCCAGAAAAATTAGGTCTTTCTTCCGAGAGGCTTTATCGTCTTACCGATACGTTTGATCAATATGCTGCAGATCAAAAACTTCCTGGTGGTGTAATTTTAGTCGCACGCAATGGTAAGGTTGCGCTACAATACGCCTTTGGGAAAAGTGATATTGAAAAAAACATACCCATGCAACCCGATCATATTTTTAGAATTGCATCTCAAACCAAAGCATTGGTCAGTGTGGGGATTATGATTTTACAAGAACAAGGCAAATTACTGATCTCCGATCCCCTGAGCAAATACATTCCAGAATTTAAAAACAGCACCGTTGCTGTAAAAAATGACACTGATGGCTACGACATCGTCCCTGCCAAACGTCAGATTACACTAAGAGATCTGTTGACCCATACCGCTGGTATCGGATATGGATACGGTCTTGCTGCCGATGCCTGGGAGGCCGCCGAAATCCAAGGATGGTATTTTGCACATCGCGATGTCCCAGTGCAAGAAACCATTCGAAAAATGGGAGCGCTTCCCAACGAAGCACATCCGGGAGAACAATTTGTCTATGGTTACAACACCGATATTTTGGGGGCCGTGATCGAAGTGGTCTCTGGACAAACCCTAGAAACGTTTTTGCAAGAAAAAATTCTAACCCCCTTAGGGATGACTGACACCCATTTCTATCTACCAAGGTCCAAAGCAGACCGATTGGCAGTAGTGTATAATCAAGAAAAGGGCGTACTTCAAAAAGCCCCAAAACAAGGTACTATGAATTCACAGGGTCACTATGTCAAAGGTCCGCGAAAAAGTTTTTCAGGCGGTGCTGGCCTGTTAAGTACTGCCAATGACTATGCGGTTTTTTTACAAATGGTACTCAATGGGGGCATTTATGATGGCACACGTATTCTGTCCCGAAAATCTGTAGAGTTAATGACCGTCAATCATCTGGACAAAATCCCCTACCTTTGGTCAACAGGGACCGGTTTTGGGCTTGGTTTTTCTATAACCACCGATTTGGGAGCAAGTGGTGCAATCGGATCCAAAGGAACTTTTGGTTGGGGAGGTGCCTACCACTCTGTGTATTGGGCCGATCCTCAAGAAGATCTTCTGGTGGTCTATTTTACACAAGTCATTCCAATCACTTTAGACGATCACAACAAACTCAGAGCATTGGTCTATCAATCCATTATTGACTAAACAATTTAGCCATGATTAAAAAAATTACTTTCTTAATTTTTTCACTTTTAATTATCAGCTGTGGCAGCCTACAAAGTGGCACATCAAAGTACCAAAAAGAATTACCCCCCAACACAGCGTCTAACAAATACTCCAAAAAAAGAAATTTATAAATTCATTTACGGAAATAGAAATCGTTAGGGCCTCACATCAAGACCTGACAGTATTGCAACAAATTAGCAAAACAACTTTTACAGATACTTATGCAGGGGGCAACACCCAAGAAAATATGCACGCCTATTTAGAAGCGCATTTTTCATTGGCCCAGCTCAAAAAGGAAATAAGCAACCCTGAGTCGTTTTTTTACTTTGCGCGACACAAAACACAAGTTGTTGGCTACCTAAAACTCAATATGGGTCAAGCACAGTCTGAAACCCAAAAAGCAGCACTGGAAATTGAACGAATATATGTTCTCAAAAATTTTCAAGGCCAACATATTGGCAAAACCCTTTTTCAAAAAGCCCTTGCCATTGCACAGAAAAAACAGCTGCAATTTGTTTGGCTCGGTGTCTGGGAAAATAACCCAAGGGCCATTGCCTTTTATACCACTCTAGGTTTTATTCCTTACGACAAACACCTCTTCAAATTGGGCGATGATCTCCAAACCGATATTATGATGCGCCTCGAGTTATAGTTTTTTTTTTACTTGGCATAATATTTTTTAAATTAGCAAAAACCAATAAACATGACCCTTTCCAAAAGATTTAGAACACTACTTTTTAGTGCTTTGAGCCTCCTTTTAATTCCATTAACGGCAATGCAATTTACCAATGAGGTACAATGGTCACTTTTTGATTTTGTTATTATGGGCGCACTATTAACACTGATGGCAACCGGACTTGAACTAATTTTGAGGAAAATTGAGCACCCCAAAAATAGAATTGTCTGGATTATAGCCCTATTTTTTGTAGGTGCAATAATCTGGGCAGAGTTGGCTGTCGGAATATTTAATACGCCCTTCGCAGGAACCTAAACATTTTATACAAATACACAATGAAATCTTTAAACGAAAACTGGTTTGCCATCACGCTAACCGCAGTGATTTTTGGACTCCTTGGCTTTCTTATCGGAAGACAAAACACCCACCACCAATGCCCCATGATGATGGACGGCCCTGGCATGCATATGAATAAAATGAAAGGGCATGATGTTTTTATGTGGAAAAGTGATGGAGAAATGCCCTTTGGCATGCCTGGTGATATCGATATAATGATTGACACCTTGCACCATGCTTCAGGCAAAAAAGTAAAAGTCGTTCTCAAAAAAGAAGAATAGACATTATTACACAGCGTTATTAGCTAACGCTCAATAAAGTAAACTATGCCTCAAAAATATTTTTGGTTACTCTTATTGCTATTGGGCTGTAAGAAAGAAAAAGAAACGGCAGAAACCGAAACGGTATTTGTAGACCAAGGTGTCAGTCGATTTGCTGATACTGATCCAACCAACGATGTGCTGCTTCAAGCCTTTTGGTGGGACAGTTTTTCAGACGCCAAAATTGCAAACTACAACTCCTACTACCATTTTTTAGAAGACCAGATTGTCCCCCTTTCCAATGCACATATAGACCTGCTTTGGTTTCCCCCTTCGAGCGAAGGTGAAGGAATGGGATATCACCCTCGAAAGCTGTTTGACTTTAACTCCCAACATGGAAGTACTGAGGAACTCAAAGAAGTGTTGGCGCTTTTGCAATCGCGTCAAATGCACGCCATGGCCGATCTGGTTCTCAATCATCGCGTGGGCACCGCTACCTGGACTGATTTTACAGAACCGGCTTGGTCTTGTGAAGCAATCTGCATTGATGATGAAGGATATACCAACCCCGATGCCTTTGGAACAAAACCCTGTGGGGCAGCCGATGAGGGAGAAAGCTGGGGGGGTGCTCGCGATCTCAATCATCAAAGCACCGAAGTACAAGAAGGAATTAAAGCATATCTACAACGCCTCAAAAATCTGGGTTTTGACGCTTGGCGGTACGATTTTGTCAAAGGTTTTCCCGCCAAATACGTGGCCACCTACAACCAATCAACATCCTACTACCAAAGTGTAGGAGAATATTGGGATGGAAACGTAACAGCGCTTAAAAATTGGATTGACAAAACCAAGACTACTCACGAAAACCAAACCACAGAATCCGCTGCAGCCTTTGACTTTTCTCTAAAATACAAACTCCACGAAGCCTTGTTGGGCAAAAAATACAGCGTGCTTGAGGCCAACCATTCACTCGCCTCACAAGGCTACGCCAAAAAATCCATCACCTTTATTGACAACCATGATACGGGATGCATCAACCGCACCGATTGCGACAACCTATTTTCTCAAAACCCCGTTGAACTTACCAAAGCCTATGCCTACCTACTAACACACCCCGGAATTCCAATGATTTGGGGATACCACTATTGGTTTTCGGAACGCTCAGGTAGCCTTAAAAAAGATTTGGAAGAACTCATAAAAATCAGAAAAGAAAACAGGATACATGCAGGCAGTACAGTTACCCTAATCGAAACGGTAGATGGTAACGCAGGTCACTATGTCGCAAAAATAGACGATCGCTTATTGGTCAAAATCGGGGCTGGCAACTACCAAGCCGGGAGCGATTGGTCTGTCATAAAATCCGGTGAGGGCTTCACGATTTGGAACAAATAACCCTCAATCAACCAACAAATGAGGCAAGCAAGCGATGAAAATGGTGTACGCCTTGCTCTCGAGTTGGTGAAAACCTTCCGGTGGAGTATTGCCGCGATTGAATCCCCTTTTGGACTGCTTCAACCACAAACTCATCTTCACGCTCTACCTTATCCAGAGCCGCGCCTGCACCTGTCTCAATTTTAGTCTCATCCCAAACGTACGTAAGAAAAGAAACTTTGGTCTTATGAATCGATAAAGGCCGGACAATGTTTATCGAAAGTCCCCAGGGATAAAAATTGAACATCATGTTGGGAAAAATCCAATAATAGTAAGCAGCAACCTCTTTGCCATAATCTGGATGTCCCTTGGGGAGGTCAAAACTCTCCGAGTCCCCTTTGGCATAACCAATCTGCAAATTGGCATATTGATATAAAAGTGTGGTATATGTTTCAAAATCGATTGCTGTATTTAACCCCTGATGTACAAAAGGGATATGAAACCCTTCGAGGTAATTGTCACAATACAACGCCCAATGACAATTGACCATATAGTCGCGACTTCGCAAAGGGTCGTATCTAAATTGTTCTAAAGGAAGAAAACCAACACGTTGGTTCAAATCGCTGAGAACCTCCGAAAAATCATAGGCCGGGGCAAGACTTACAAAAAGATGTTGTGCCCAATTAACCAAATTATATCGGTGCAAATCATCACATGGTCTGGGAAAATCGGCCGCAGTTTCAAATTCGGGCATACTCAAAAAACGTCCATTCCGTTCAAAACGCCTGCCGTGGTAGGTACAAACCAATTGCTTGACCTTGGCAGGGTGATGGACGAGTATGTTACCTCTGTGGGTACATACATTAGACACACATTGCACTTGCTCTGTAGCCTCGCGAACCAGCAAAATTGGTTCGGGTATCAAGGGTTCTAAAAAACTAGACGGAGCAACAGACCCCTCCAATGGGATCAAAGTCTGAGCATCTCCTACCCATTGCCAAGTGGTCGCAAATACTTTTTCTTTTACCAATTCAAAAACCTTTGGATCGGTATAAAAGCTCGTGGGCAGGGTAGTTGCTTTTCGTATGTCTGGATCGATATAGAATTGATGCATTGCTTTGTTGTTTGAAAATCAAGTGTTTTTAAACGTTCAATTGTTCCACAAGGTAATCAAAGAACCGCACATAAATCAAGTGCTAATAGTCCAACAAATAGGCAAAAATCAATGGTGCCACAATCGTTGCATCGGACTCGATGATAAATTTTGGTGTATTGATGTCCAATTTTCCCCAGGTAATTTTTTCGTTAGGTACCGCCCCAGAATAGGATCCATAACTGGTTGTCGAATCACTGATTTGGCAAAAATAGCTCCAAAAAGGGGTGTCTTCTTTTTCCAAATCTTGAGCCAACATGGGCACAACACAGATGGGGAAATCTCCAGCTATACCTCCACCAATTTGAAAAAATCCAATTCCATTATTTGCGTTTTTTTCATACCACTCGGCCAAAAAGGTCATGTATTCGATTCCAGATTTTACGGTCGAAGCTTTAAGTTCTCCTTTGATCACATAACTGGCAAAAATATTTCCCATAGTGCTGTCTTCCCAGCCAGGAACAACCATAGGCAAATTGGCTTTTGCAGCAGCATACATCCACGAATTTTTAACATCGATTTCGTAGTACTCCTCCAAAACACCAGATAGCAAAAGTTGATACATAAACTCATGGGGAAAATAGCGTTTGCCCTCTTGTTCGGCTTTTTTCCATATTGAAAAAATATGCTTCTGAAGCCGTCTAAATGCCTCTTCCTCGGGGATGCAGGTGTCGGTTACACGATTGAGCCCATTTTCGAGCAAATCCCACTCTTGCTCTGGAGTAAGGTCTCTATAATTTGGAATTCTTTTATAGTGCGAATGGGCAACCAGGTTCATAACGTCCTCTTCGAGATTGGCTCCTGTACAGGAGACAATATGTACCTTGTCTTGTCGGATCACTTCTGCAAAAATCTTACCCAGTTCTGCAGTACTCATTGCTCCTGCTAGCGAAACCAGCATCTTATTGCCTTGAGATAGTTGTGCCTCATAGGCCTTGGCTGCATCGACCAATGCAGCAGCATTGAAATGCAAATAGTAGTTTTGAATAAATTGGGAAATGGGCCCTTTAGGATTCGTCATCGTCTTTAAATTTTGATACGGATTTTGGGTCTTCATCGTCATAAGCATAGCCGTCTTCTGAGTCGGTGTCTGTTCGACGAAATTTATAGCTCAGCATTTTATAGTATAATTTGGCTGCTAAAAAATCAGAAGCATGGTCCTGAGGGTTTGGGCACAATTCGACGATATCAAAACCTACGACGTTTTTTTCACTAAAAATAGAACGTAAAAAATCTAAGGTTTCATGCCAAAGTAGTCCTCCGGGTTCGGGGGTTCCCGTTGCCGGAACAATTGATGGGTCTAACCCATCCAAATCAATTGTGATGTACACATTGTCGGTCATGTTTTCGATTGCCTGGTCCATCCAATAGGCATCGTTGACAATTTCGTGGGCAAAAAACACATTTTCTTCGTTCATTGCCGCGCGTTCGATGCGGTCCATACTTCGGATACCGACTTGGATCAAATTGGTGGTTTGATTGGCTTCGTACAAGGCACAAGCATGGTTGTATTTTGAGCCTTGATAGCTGGCGCGTAAATCGGCATGCGCATCTATTTGCACCACGGTTAGGTTTTCGAAGCTGCGGTTAAATGCACGTATGGCACCTATAGAAATCGAGTGTTCTCCGCCAAAAAGGGTTACAAATTTGTTCCGCTTGATATAATTTAGAACCTGTTCTTCTACTTTTTGCACCATAGCATCGGGAGAGCTATTTTCTGTAATAGCATCTGCCAAATAGATCCCTTCTTTATATACTTCAGAATTGGTCTCTATGTCGTAGAGTTCCATGTTTTCAGAAGCATGTAAAAAGGCTTCAGGGCCTTTGTCTGCTCCTTTTCTCCAGGTACTTGTTCCGTCATAAGGAACTGGAAGTAAAACGATTTTTGATTGTTCTAGAACACCGTATTCTGAAGGTATTCCAGCATAGGTAGTTGATTGTTTCATTTTAAATTAAAAATAGTATTAGTACCCCAATAGGGCCATAAAATCTTTTGCGGTTTGTTCTTCAGCAAATAACCTATGGGTCAATTGCCCTTGTGCGTCACGATCGATTATCACATGTTTGGGGTTGGGAATTAAACAGTGTTGAAGTCCTCCAAAGCCTCCGATCGATTCTTGATAGGCGCCCGTGTTAAAAAACCCAATATATAAGGGCTTTTCTTCGTCGTATCTCGGCAAATAAATAGCATTTACGTGTTGCTCGCTGTTATAATAGTCATCACTGTCACAGGTAAGCCCACCGAGTAATACCCGCTCATAAGCGTCGTTCCAGCGGTTGATGGGCAGCATTACAAAACGCTTATTGATTGCCCAGGTATCGGGCATGGTTGTGATGAATGAAGAATTGATCAAATTCCACTTTTCACGATCGTTTTGTTGCTTTTGATAGAGCACTTCATAGATGGCGCCACCACTTTCACCGACGGTAAAACTCCCAAATTCGGTAAAAATATTTGGAACCGGGACATCAGATTCTTGACATGCGGTTTTGATTTGACCGATAATCTCATCAACCATATAGGCATAGTCGTATTCAAAAGCCAACGAATTTTTAATCGGAAAGCCACCTCCAATATTGAGACTGTCTAATGTAGGGCACTCTTTTTTGAGTGCGACATAGACTTTGAGGCATTTCATCAATTCGTTCCAATAGTACGAGCAGTCTTGAATGCCTGTATTGATGAAAAAATGAAGCATTTTGAGTTGTGCCTTTTCATGTCCCTTGAGATGTTTGTTATAAAAGGGCACAATGTTTTTGTAGCCGATACCAAGCCTTGAGGTGTAAAACTCAAATTTGGGTTCTTCTTCTGATGCGATTCGGATTCCTACTTCAAAGCTGCCTTTAATTCCTTCCGAAAGCAGTTCGATTTCTTTGTAGTTATCCAAAATGGGGATACACTTCTGGTGTCCGTTATTGATCAAATTTGTAATGTTTTCGATGTATTTCCCACGCTTAAAACCATTACACAATACATACTTTTCGGGAGACAACTTTTGAGTTGCGATCAATTGCTCTACAATTGCAATATCATAGGCCGATGAGGTTTCTATATGTGCTTGATTTTCTACAACCCGATCGAGTACATATTTGAAGTGCGCACTTTTGGTGCAATAACAGTAGTTGTATTTGCCGGAATAATCGTGTTTTTTCATGGCATCGGCAAACCAGCCTCTAGCACGTTGAATGTTTTCAGAAATTTTGGGCAGATACGTAAACTTCAATGGAGTGCCGTATTGGGCAATCAGTTCGGATAGATCAATTCCGTGGAATTGAAGTTGGTCATTATGGAGTTCGAATTCTTCTTGTGGAAAATCGAAAGTTTGTTCGATTAGATCGACGTATTTAGTTTTCATTTTAAAAATTTAAGTGTTAACAAAAGGGGCTAGCCAAGAGTTATACTCAAATTCTAATGATGTAACGTGGTTGGTCGCAAAGCGAAGCGTTATTCCAATATTGGAATAGGTTTTGAATTTCAGAAGTCAGCCTGAAGTTTCGGTTCCTTATCTCTAAGGCAGCTTTTGGAGTAGACTTCTTTATCCTCCTAAGCCCGAACTTAAAAAAATAGTTCACGTTGTTAGGCAATGCGTCCTTCTATGACTCATTATTGTGGCGCAAATATATCAAAATATACAACGTTGCCGCATTTTTATTAAAAAATTTAAAATCGTAGCATTTTAATTTTCAATGCTTTAGCAAAACGTTTAAAAAATAAACACGGACAATCCTACTTGAAGATACTTGCCCTTGCTACTGATATACTGATTTTTGGCCTCCAAAGGTGTGTCAAGATAATACGCGCCCGAAGGGGCGGTGTCTAGGGTATATCTAACGTCTAAACCTACCGCACCCAGTTGAATGGCAAATCCAATGTCAGAATTTAGCTCTGCGGGTGTGTTTAGCGGTGCTATGGCATACGATTGATAGGTGTTTGATTTTCCAAAGACCCACTTCGGTGCGACAAAAATTTGGAGTTGCTCCGATAATTGATACCCCAAAAGCAGCGGTACTTCCCATTGGGTCGATTTGAAATTTGTAATAATATTATTGACCCGTACCAAAATATAAGGGGGTCTAAAATCTTGATCTATAGTGGTCAATAATACTTCGGGGCGTAGAGAAAATCGCCCCAATCGGTAAGCAGCAAAAACCCCCATTTGAAATCCTTTGCGAGCAACATAAACATTGAGATTGTTGTCTATCGACTCCAATTCCATGTCAATATTATTAATCGTATCGACCATATAGGCGGCCTTGATGCCTGCTTGAAATTGGGCATTTGACCGGGCGCCAAAAAACAATGATAGCACAATAAAAAGCGTAAAACACTTGATTTTACGATCCCTTTTGGATCCGTCCAAAACTTTAATTATTGCTGGAGATACCATGAGCACAAATTAGAAATTTAAGGTACATAAACTGAAGCTTCTTTTTTAAAAATTGGGTTTAAAATATGCTGTGATTACTATTTTTTTTAGGAATTGAAAACGAATCCCTATTTTTAATAAAAACCAATTGAAATGATCGTCACTTTCACCCGCACCTTTTATTTTAGATTTATTGTATTCGGATTGTTTGTCTCCCTAATTACACGTTGCGACAACCCTCCCATTGAGTCCGTTGGGCCAGTGCCCTCACCACGACAGCTGGCATGGCAAGAGTTAGAATATTATGCTTTTATTCATTTCAACATGAACACTTTTACGGACATGGAGTGGGGTTATGGCGATGAGAAACCTGCGCAATTTAATCCCACAGAACTTGACACCCGTCAATGGGCACGTGTGGTAAAAGCCGCTGGAATGAAGGGGATAATCATCACGGCCAAACATCACGATGGATTTTGCCTTTGGCCCAGCGCCTATACCAACCATTCTGTAAAAAATTCGCCTTGGCGCAATGGCAATGGAGATCTTATTGCTGAACTGGCAGCAGCTTGTAAGGAGTACGGCCTAAAAATGGGCATCTATTTATCTCCCTGGGACCGCAATCATCCGATGTATGGACAACCAGAATACATTGATTATTTTAGAAATCAATTGCGCGAGTTATTGACCCAATATGGTCCCATATTTGAAGTTTGGTTTGACGGTGCCAATGGTGGTGATGGTTACTACGGTGGAGCTCGCGAAGAACGACGGGTAGATAAAAAAACCTATTATGATTGGGCAACCACACATGCGCTGGTTAGAGAATTGCAACCCGATGCTGTGATCTTTAGTGATGCGGGACCCGACATCCGCTGGGTTGGAAACGAAAAAGGATATGCGTTTGAAAACAGTTGGTCTACGATATACAAAGACAGCGTTTATGCCGGCATGCCAGATTTTGACCGATTTGCAAGAGGGCAAGAAAACGGAACCCATTGGATACCAACAGAATCAGACGTATCGATACGACCCGGTTGGTACTACCATCCCAGTCAAGACGATCAGGTCAAAACCACAGAACATCTAGTAGATATTTATTATAAATCTGTAGGGCGCAATAGTGCATTGCTGCTCAATATTCCTGTTGACACCCGCGGGCTTATCCATGAAAATGATGAAAAACAGCTCATGGCACTGGCACGATTTATCAATAAATCTTTTGAAACAAACTTGGCCCAGCAAGCCAAAATAAACGTTAGCAGTTTTCACTCAGAACACCCATCTAAAAACTTGATCGACGATAATCCCACAACCTCCTGGGCTTCTGAAAAATCAGATACCACTCCAAAACTCACACTTGAGTTTGATGAGGCTGTACACGCCAACACACTGATGATTCAAGAAGCAATTGCGCTGGGGCAACGCGTCAAAAAGTTTAAAATTGCTGTGCTTTCAGATGGGAAATGGACTACGATTTATACTGGAGAAACCATTGGCAACAAACGACTTATACGTTTTGATCGTCAAAAAATCAAAAGCATCCAAATTGACATTTTGGACGCTAAAGATCCAGTAGTTTTTAACACTATTGGCCTTTTTGATGCCTTTGAAACCGAATAATAATTAAACCTTTTCTAAAAGATGCGACTCTCTTTTTACCTATTTGTTTTTAGTTTCATTTTCACCCAAAACCTCTACAGTCAAAAACAACCCAATGTCATTGTTATTCTTACCGATGATCAAGGGGCTGTAGATTTAAACATTTATGGCGCTAAGGATTTGTACACTCCCAATATGGACCGCATTGCAAAAGAGGGAACTATGTTTACCCAATTTTATGCAGGAGCCCCGGTTTGTTCTCCCTCACGAGCGGCCTTGCTTACAGGAAAAACTAACCTAAAAGCAGGCTTAGAAGGCAACGTCCCTGTTCCCGAATATGCCGATCGATGGCAACAATATGGATTGCCAAGCTCGGAGATTACCCTAGCCGAAATGCTCAAAAAAAACGGATATTACACCGCGTTGATTGGCAAGTGGCATTTGGGTCACCGCCCCGAAAATTTACCTAACGCTCAAGGGTTTGATTATTTTTTTGGGCATCAAAGGGGGTGTATTGACAATTATTCGCACACCTTTTATTGGGACGGCCCCAACAAACACGATCTGTATCGAAATGTAGAAGAAGTATATTATGATGGTATGCATTTTTCGGACTTGATGGTAGATGAAATCAAACAGATCATAGACACTAAAAAAACAGAGCCCTTTTTTATCTATTGGGCTTTTAATGCCCCGCACTACCCCTATCAGGGAACCAAAAAGTGGTTGGACTATTATAAGGACCTTCCGACACCTAGAAAGGAGTATGCTGCATTTATCTCCAATACGGATGAAAAAATTGGCGCCGTGCTAGACTATTTGGAGCAACACCAGCTGCGAGAAGACACCATCATAATTTTTCAATCCGATCATGGACACTCTTTAGAAGAACGGGCCTTTTGGGGCGGTGGTAGCGCTGGTATATTCCGGGGGAGTAAATTTAGCCTCTTTGAAGGCGGCATCCGTGTGCCAGCACTAATCTCCTATCCCAAAAAACTACCCAAAAATCAAACAGTTGATGTAGCTTGTATCGAAATGGACTGGTTTGCTACCCTAGCTGCACTTACCCAAACACCAATAACCGAAACGATTGATGGACAAAATCTGCTGCCGCTGATCGAAAACCCAAAACTACCCTCCCCGCACAAGGTCATGCACTGGCAATTTGGCAGCTATGACGATTCTAAAGCACAATGGGCCATTAGAAAAGGAGATTGGAAGCTGATCGGTAATCTCAATGAACCACGAGGTAAAAATCAAAAGAATTTTAAGGCTGATCTTTTTTTGGTCAACCTCAATGAAGACCCTAGAGAACAGCATAACCTTGTAGATCAAAAACCACAAATAACTTCCGAACTTTTAGAACTTCACCAAAAGTGGCTCAAGGAAGTGAAAACAGAAAAAGGGATTTAGCAATTCCCTATCGGAAACGTTCCAAAACAAATCCAATAACGATTAATAGCAATCCGAGGATAAGGATTCTGGTTTTATTGTCTTGCAAAAAGTCAAACAAAAAAAGGACTACTGCTAGAGATACTAATCCATAGCCTATAGCTTTTAGGAGATGATTCATAGGTTTAAATTTACAAAACCTGATGAAAAAACCCTTCGAATCTCGGATCCATTATTGATATAATCGGATCCAGTCAATTTTCATGTCTATGGGCAATTCTTCGGGCTGGGTCACCTTGCCAGGCCACCCCTCGAGTTGCTGACTCAGAATCACAAAAAAGGGCTGATCAAACGGCCACTGATAGGTACCCGCTCCTTGAAGTTTGTGATATTCAAAATTGGTGCGATCGTTGATGCCAAACGTGATTTTTTCTTTTTCCCACGACACCCAAAAGGTATTGTACTCCGTGGGGGCAAAGGATATGGTATCGTAGCGTTTGAGATTGTCCAATTTGAGGTTCAGATTCCAATGCGAATGAATGGTTTGATAAACAAATGGATCATGATTGAGTCTTTCCATGATGTCAATTTCACCATTGTGCTGATCTGGATAAATACTCTTTTCTGGAATGAGCCACAAGGCGGGCCATGCGCCAAATGCAGGATCAAGTTTGGCGCGGATTTCTAACCGCCCATACTGAAACGCAAACTTATGTTGCGACCACAATCCTCCAGTATGGTAGGGCCTGTTGTCCCAAGCTGTGGTGTCTTTGTTTTTAAGGGCCTTTAGATTTACAATTCCGTTTTGAAACGTAATGGTTTCTGGATTATCGGCAGACATATAACTGGACCAGCTGTTTGTGAAGGCCCGCCACGCATTTCTATCTTCTAAAAACTGTGGATTACGGCTTATGATTCGTTCTGACTTGTACAAATCGATGGGGTTCCAAAACTGTGTTTGCAGCGAGTCAAAAGCATCTTCCCAAACCAATGTCCATGTGCTGGGATCACCTGGATGTTCTTTTTGTTTATAAATGTATTGATCTACAAGTGTATAGGCGCGTTGTTCACAAGCGGTAACCAAAAAAATAAGTAGGAGTAACATATACCCAAAAAATAAACGCTGTTTTTTCATTAGAATAGTGCCTGTTAAATTCTCTAAATAGAAAAATACAAAAATTAGCTATTTAAACGCAGTACGTATGCCCTCTCTATTGTTGGAGACTGGAAAGCAAAAAGGGTGATTTTGTGGCAAAATGGACGCAAAAACCTTGATTTTTAATCAAAAAACGTCCAAAACGGGCTAAAAATTGCTTTTTTTAAGTTTTTTGATTCTAGTAAATATTTTTTCTTAACGCTAAAAACAAGCCCACGTTTACTACCGCTAGTAATAGAATCAAATACGGAATAAAACCATCTACATGAGTGCCAAAAAAGAATTCCCAAACTGCCGCTAGCATCAGAAATAGCAGCACCCCCAACAGGGCTGCGACAAAAAGCAGAGCTGTTTTTTTCACTTATTAAAAATTTATAGTTCGGGCACTACTACAGCATGATCTTCATAATAGGCTTTTTCTGTTTTGAGTGCCTGGTGCATTTTTTCAATAATGGTTTTATAATTTGGATTATTGAAGTGATTGATGCTTTCTTTGGGGTCTTCTAGGAGGTCATAAAACTCCCAAGTAGGGGTAGTCGCTTCTTTACTGGCGCTTTTCATACCTAAGGGCTCGCCGTAGTAATAAATCAATTTGTAACGTTGACTGCGGACGCCAAAATGTGCTGGGCGGTCTGGGCTGTGCTCCCAATAGCGGTAATAGGTGTACTCCCTACCGGGGGTTTCTGGATTTTTGAGAAGGGTTCTAAAACTTTTTCCTTGCATCGCATCGGGTTGGTTTACTTGAGCATAATCCAAAATCAACGCAGGAATATCGATATTCATTAATAACGAAGTGTTTCTTTCGCCTTGGGGCAGGTCTTTGGGATAACGAACAACAAAAGGCATGCGCGCGGACTCTTCGAGCATCATCCGTTTGTCAAAAAAGCCATGCTCGCCCAAAAAATAGCCTTGATCTGAGGTATAGATGATAAGGGTATTATCGAGCTGGCCGCTTTTTTCTAAGGCTGCTAGTATTTTTTCGATATTATCATCTATGGCTGCGCCACATCTTATAAAGTCTTTTACAAATTTTTGATAGGATTTTTTTCGGATACCAATACTGTCGAGTCCATCGATTTCGAAAGGCATCCCTGGGTAATCGGTCCAATATTTATCGGGTTCTGCCTGATAGCGCAGCCATCTTTTGGTCAAATTATCCAAAAGTTGCCCTCTAAAGGTACGACCTGTTTCTGTTGGGTAGGGTTCCAGTAACGATAGGGGTTCGGGCAATGTTATATCTTCCAATAGGGTGGCATGCCGTTCGGGATAGTGAAAGGGTTCGTGAGTTGCTTTAAAGTGCGTCATCAGAAAAAAGGGTTGGTCGTCTGACTGTTGTGCCATCCATTCGATGGATTCGTCTCCGATAATGTCCGAGGAAAATCCCTTTTGTTCTTTTCCGCCCTTCCAACCGTATTCCCAATTTTCAGCCGTCTTAAATACTGGGTCAAAATAACGCCCCTGACCGGGCAAAACTTTATAATAGTCAAAACCTGTGGGTTCTTCCTTGAGGTGCCATTTGCCAATAATCGCGGTACGATATCCTGCAGAAGACATGATTTTAGCAATGTTTAGTGTGTCTGGCGATAGGGCGTCGCCAAGAGTATAAACCCCATTTTTGTGACTCATGTTCCCGGTCAAAATGGCTGCACGAGAGGGTACACAGATAGCGTTGGTACAAAACATATTGTCGAGGGTGACCCCTTCTGAGGCCAGTCGTTTTATGCCTGAGTTTTTTACATACTCCGAAAGCGCCCCACCGTATATCCCCCAAGCTTGAGAGGTGTGGTCATCAGACATAATAAACAAAATATTGGGCCGCTTTGGAGGCTGTGTTTCACACGAAATCCAAAAAAGACTGAGAAATCCTAGTATCAAAAAGCGTTTGGCAGAGTACATAAAACTTTATTTTTAATTAAGATAGGTACAATTATGGAAATTTAAAAAAACTAGTCCGCGACCACTACACTAAATCCGCAATTGATGTTTCCCGTTTCTTTGTCAACATAGAGTTCTCGGTCTTTTTGCGTTCCGTGGCAGGTGTTTGGCGAGCAAAACAATGAGCCTCCAGCCAAACGGATTTGCTCAGAATTGATGGGTGCAGTGATGTCCCAAACATTGCCCACTACACTTACACTGTCAACGGGTGAAATGGGGAGGGTATTGTCGGATACGATTACTCTGTGGTCTTCGGCGACAAACTTCCAATATTCTTCATAGGTCGGCAAGTGTACCCCTGCCCATTTGCAATAGGCGACAGCATCGTTGTAGCTAACTTGTGTAACCGGAAGGGTTTTTTTTCTTGGGGCATGTACGCCATCTGGCTGTGTCCAAATGGCATTTTCTACCAATTTGAAATTATAGACATCGAGTTGTACGATGGACCATCCATATCGCTCAGCATCCGTAATATACCCTGTTTGCGAAACAAATTTTTCAAAATCAGCGACCGAAACAGGCACCAATCGCTCATTTGTACTACAGCCAACCAAAACCAGTAGTAGAATTAATAAATGATAAATGCGGATCAAGCGTATGTTCGTTTTTTAGGTGTTCTTAAAATTACATAATCTCAAAAGCAAATGGGTTTTTATCCCACAAAAATTGATGCGCTACAAATTGTTGTATTTTTGAATAAAATAACCATGGAAAATAAAGAACAAATCGTAAAAGATTGGCTTACACGCTACACCGGGGTAGCGCTTGAAGATTTTGGAAAGTATATTTTGCTAACCAATTTCCAAAAATATGTTCATTTATTTGCCGAAGCTACGGGTGCAACCATACAGGGCACTGACAAACCGATGCCTTCTGCGACCTCACAAGAAATCACGATCATCAATTTCGGAATAGGAAGCCCCAACGCGGCATTGATCATGGATTTATTGACCGCAATAAATCCATCTGCAGTCTTATTTTTAGGGAAATGTGGTGGCCTGAAAAAACGCAATCAAATTGGGGACTTCATTTTGCCCATTGGTGCAATTCGGGGAGACGGTACTTCGGATGATTATTTTCCCAAAGAGGTTCCTGCCATGCCCTCTTTTGCACTACAACGCGCAATTTCATCAACCATAAAAGACCAGGGGTTCAATTATTGGACCGGTACCGTATATACCACCAACCGAAGGGTTTGGGAACATGATGAATCATTTAAAGCCTATCTTGAAAGCCTCAGAGCGTATGCCATTGATATGGAGACAGCCACGCTATTCATTGTAGGTTTTCATAATAAAATCCCCACAGGTGCTTTGCTTTTGGTAACTGACCAACCCATGATTCCTGAAGGCGTAAAAACCTCGTCAAAAGATGAAAAAAATTCTCAATTGTTCGACCAAAAGCATGTCCAAGCCGGCATTGATTCGTTAAAACAACTTATCAATCGTGGAGATACCATCCGACACCTAAAATTTTGATTGATGGCTTCCGAAAACTTACAACACAAAATTGACAGTGCCTACAATAAAATTAAAGAACACATCCACCGTACACCCATACTAACGTCTCAATATTTGGATGATTTATCGGGCGCGCAGTTATTTTTTAAGTGTGAAAATTTTCAAAAAATAGGTGCGTTCAAAATGCGTGGCGCCCTTCATGCAGTTCTTACAACCCCAAAAGATGAACTAAAAAAAGGATTTGTAACCCATTCGTCTGGTAACCATGCTCAAGCCTTAGCACGCGCGGCTCAGATTGCAAAAACGACCGCCTATATCGTGATGCCAAAAGGAGCGCCAGCAATCAAGGTAAAAGCTGTAAAAGGCTATGGAGGACAGGTGACACTTTGCGAAAATTCGGAGCAGTCACGTATCGAAACCTGTCAACAAATCATCGATCAAACTCAGGCTACTTTTGTCCATCCCTACGACAGTGATGCCGTAATTTTGGGGCAGGCAACCTGTGCCAAAGAAATTTATGAGCAATGCCCAGCTCTTGACGATTTGATTTGCCCCGTTGGTGGGGGCGGACTCGCATCCGGGAGCATTCTTGCGACAAAAGCGTTTTCTCCAACCACACGAGTTATTCTTGCCGAGCCAAAAAATGCCGATGATGCCTACCAGTCCTTTACACAAAAAAAGCACCTAAAAGTGATCCGCCCAAACACCATAGCTGATGGACTCAAAACTTCTTTAGGAAAACGCAATTTTAAAATTATCCTTGACGGCGCAGCAGCAATTTTTACGGTTTCTGAAGAAGAAATCATACACGCCATGCAACTCATCTGGGAACGACTCAAAATAATCTGCGAACCTTCTTGCTCACTGCCTTTGGCAGTGGTACTCAAAAACCCTAACGAATTTAAAGGAAGAAAAATTGGGTTGATTCTTACGGGAGGCAATGTCGATCTTTCTAATCTGCCTTTTTAAGTTCGTTTTTAAAAATTTTACCATCCTTCATAATCAGCTTTAAGTGCTCTTTGGGATCGGTCAATACACGAATGTCTTCAAGAGGATTGCCCTCATAAATCAATAAATCAGCATAGGCTCCGGCAACAATTACACCCAAAGGTCCCTCCAAATATGGATTGGTTTTGCCAGACAGGGCCAAAAGTTGGGCATTCCCCGAAGTTGCTTGCTTGAGAACCTCAACGGGAGTGTACCACTTTGTACGAGCAGTAAACTCCATCAATGCTAATGATTCGAGCCCGAGACCACCATAGGCGTCTGAGCCAAACCCCATATTAATTTGATGCTTTTTGGCCAAATCCATTTGTCTTTTGGTTCCTTCCAAAACAATCTTTACTTTCTTTAGAGTCTCTGGCGGAATTTGATCCTGTCCAGGAGCCCAAAAATCTGCGGGAGCATCGATCCAGTAGGCCTGTGGCACCAGCCAAGCATTTTTTTCTTTAATCTTTTTGATTGCCGTTTCGTTTAGCAAATGACCATGGTCCAAACATTGGACACCTGCTTCCAAGGCCCGTATGGCGCCTTCAGAATTATAAATATGAACCGCTACATAGGTGTCCCAATCTTCGGCGGCTGAGACTGCAGCTCGAAGTTCATCGACTGTAAACTGTACGGAGTGAATTGGATCAAAATCGGAATCGATCCCTCCACCAGCCATCACTTTGAGCTGTGTTGCTCCTTGTCTTAAATTTTCACGAGCAGCTTTCAATACTTCAGCACGCCCATCAACTACAAAAGCCCAACCCAAAGCATCTATAGGGTGCATGATGTTGCCATACCAGTAGGTGCTGAGCTCGTTGGCCGTTCTCGAATCTCCATGACCCGAAGTTTGTGATATAAACGCCCCCGAAGGAAAGATCCTTGGGCCTGGAACCAAGCCCTCATCGATGGCTTTTTTTAGACCAAATACAGGCCCTCCCAAATCACGAACGGTTGTAAAACCTTGCATCAAAAAGTTTTCAGCTGAAGCTGCTGCCCTTAACGCTGTGTACATCCAATGAGCTTGACCACGTATGGTTTGCATCCCCATTGTTAGGGCCAAATGCACGTGTGCATCCGATAGCCCCGGTATAAGTGTTTTGCCTTGAGCGTCAATAATCTGTGTGCCCTTTGGCGCTTTGATTGTCGGAGCAACCTTTACGATTAGATGGTCTTCAATCAATACGCTGGTGTTTGGCACTACCCGATCACTTGTACCATCCCAGACCTGTGCATTTGTGATTAAAATTGTTTGTTGTGCATAGGTTTTGGCAACTAAAAGTGATAATGTGGTTAAAAGCAGTATGTGTAATTTCATCTTAATAATCGAGTTTAAATTTTTTCATCAACTTGCGATAATTCATTGCGACTGCATCAAATTTTAGATGCAGTTCTTCTGCAAAGTCAAAAGGTACTTGCTCCGGACGTTGAGACTCTACAATACGTTTGTCTTGATCAAAAATTACTTGTTCAAATTCTTGCAATACAGTGTCTGGCTCATCGTGATTATAGTTTCTACCTATTATACAGTATCCCCGACATTTGTTTTTTGAAATTGGTTGGGATACAAAAAAATAAACCATGCCCTTGGTGCCCCCCCATCCCAAACGTAAAACAATGGTGTAGGGCAGGTGCAATTGATAGGCACTTCGGCGTTCGGGTAGTACAACTTTTTCGTTGGCAAAAACCGGAAACTCTTCAGAGTTTGTAGCTTCGGGCCGCACGATACTATAATGCAATACCGTGCCCGCTGCCGTTACTTTACAATCGGGGACCAAAGGGCGCTCGGGGTCGCCGAGTAACCCGGGATGCACCCAGGGGAAATGACCAAAATCTGTAAAATTTTCGACCTGACGTGAGCTGTCGCTATTCCAGTCAAACGGCCCGGTATCCACCCACTTCCAATCTTGATGGTTGTACTCTGGAATTTCAGGCAATGGAAAAAGAGGATCCGCTAAGGCGACCCAAATCAATCCATAACGTTCTTGACATTGATAGACGGGGGTTTTGGCTTTTTCGGGGATTTTGACATCGGGTGCTTGTGGGATATGAACACATACTCCTTTTTTGTCAAACCGCCATGCATGATAGGGGCAAACCAGACAATCGTCTTTTACCCATCCCAAAGACAATGCAGTACCACGATGAATACAAAGATCTTTCATGGCATGCGGAATGCCATCTGCACTGCGCCAAATCACGATGGGTTGGTCTAATAAAAAAGTGCCTAAGGGTTGCTCCTTGGAGATGGATTTGCTGTAAGCCACAGGATGCCAACACGATTCGAGCTTTTTAGGAAATGCATTTTTCATTATTTGTTATAGAGATCTACGGTCTTTAGTAAACTTATGCAATTGTAGTGCCTTGTCAAAATTTTGTTAGCTTTAAGTAAAATCAAATTCGTTGAAAAAAATTGGGTTTTGGTCCAGTACTGCTTTGGTAACGGGCAATATGATTGGATCAGGAATTTTTTTGTTGCCTGCAACTTTGGCCTATTATGGAGGGATTAGTCTTTTGGGTTGGGTCTGTTCTTCTATAGGGGCGCTGTTACTCGCCGCAGTGTATAAACAGTTGAGCAAACTGCATCCCCAAACTTTGGGAGGGCCCTATGCCTTTACAAAAATTGCCCTAGGAAATTTTATGGGGTTTCTTGTTGCCTGGGGCTACTGGGTTTCTATATGGTGTACCAATGCGGCTATTGCTGTTGCATTTGTAGGTTATTTAGGCGTTTTTTTTCCTGCCCTAACAAAATCTCCCGTATGGGCCATTGGTGCTGGACTGAGCGTGCTATGGTTTTTTACTTGGGTCAACTCCTTACAACTCAAAAATGTTGCTTGGGTTCAACGGCTAACAACAGTTCTGAAGCTAATTCCAATTTTTTTGATTGGCTTTATCGGCATCTGGTACATCGATTTTGGAAATCTCAATTTGATCAACCGCAGTTCAGAAAGCAATTTTGCAGCGCTAACAGCAACTACAACACTAACTTTGTTTGCCTATCTCGGATTAGAATCTGCGACCATCACCAGCGCCAAAGTAAAAAATGCTGCCAAAACTGTGGGCCAAGCCGGCCTGTTTGGCACCAGCATAACCATCATAACCTATATCTTATGTTCTGTGGCCATTATGGGTATTATTCCTCCAGAAACGTTGTTGCTTTCTACCGCTCCATTTGCCGATGCTGCTTTTGTATTTTGGGGACTTTCTTCAAAATATATTGTTGCGGCAGGTGCCATGTTGGCAACTTTGGGGGCCCTAAATGGATGGATTTTAATTCAAGGACAGATCCCCATGGCTGCAGCGCACGATCAACTATTTCCAAAATTTTTTAAGAAAAAAAACAAAAACGGTGCTCCCCAACAAGGGATTATTGTTTCCAGTATTTTGGCTTCCATCGTTTTGATGTTTCGCTATTCGGATCGATTGGTCGATACCTTTGCGTACATGATGAATCTATCTACACTTTCTGTATTGACGCCTTTTTTGCTCTCTGCCCTTAGTCTGATTGTGTTGCAAAACCAAACAAAGAACAACCCCCATAGGGGGCTGACAGTTATTGCTGTGTTGGCCATGTTTTTTTGTGTATGGGTGATTTTCGGCACGGGCCTTGAAGTGCTTCTTTCGGGGCTATTACTGCTATTGGTCGGTGTTTTATTGTATGGTTTAAAAAACTTTGGGGGGCCCAGGTAGTTTGATTATCGGCGGCTTCTTTTTTTTCCCTTTCCGCGGTCTTTACTTTTTTTCTCCTTTTTGAATCCTCCTCCGGACCCTTTTGGAAATCGCGTTTTTCGGCCTTCTGTAATCTCAAGATGAATCTTTCGTTGATCCAAAATCAAGCCTTCAAATGCATTGAGTATCAAGTCTTGGTGCTGTATCTCGGTGGTAAAATAGGAAAAGCTCTTAAATACATCTACATGAAAAATAGCCTCTTTGTCAAGGTTGGTCATCGAGCGAATAAAGTCCTTAAGCTCGGGCCAATCATAGTTATCACGGCTCCCCAGATTGATATAAAATCGAACCTGGTCTTTGGATTTACTTTTTGGTGTTTCAGAAAACTCTACGGTTGTGTCAAAAGACGCTTTTTGGGATTTTTTCAACTCAATCATTCCAAACTCTTTGGACAACAGTTGTTGTATCAAAACCTCTTTAGGCAGTGCTTCAAATTCGTGATAAACCGCCTCCAAATAGGGTTCTAAGGCCGGTTGATAAGGGGTGTTTTTTATGGACATTGACCAGCGTTGTATCTGGCTTTCAAGCATCTCTTGTGGTGAAGGCAATTCTTGGTGTTGGGCCTTGGTTTGAAGTTTATTTTCAATCAATTTAAGTTTTCTTAAATCGCCCTTGGTTACCAACATTATAGAAATTCCCAACTTCCCAGCGCGCCCTGTACGTCCGCTTCGGTGCGTATATACTTCGACCTCATCGGGCAGTTGGTAGTTGATCACATGAGTAATGTCCTCGACGTCAATTCCTCGAGCCGCAACATCGGTAGCTATCAGAAGTTGGATTTTTTGTTGTCTAAATGACTGCATTACCGTATCACGTTGTCCTTGACTCATATCGCCATGTAGGGCCGCCGCTTTGAAACCATCTTGTACGAGTCGATCGGCTACTTTTTGGGTTTCGATTTTGGTTCGGCAAAAAATACACCCAAAGATATCGGGTGTTATGCTTACTATAGATCGTAATGTTTCATAACGATCACGGCTGTTTATTTTATAATAATGATGTTCTACCGTTTTGGTCCCTGCATTTTTGGTGCCAACAGTTATCGATTGGGGCTTGCGCATAAACTTTTGGGCAATGCGATCCACTTCTTCGGGCATAGTCGCCGAAAAGAGCCAAGATTTTTTGTCTTTGGGCGTGTGGGTCAAAATGTCTTGTATGTCGTCATAGAAGCCCATATTCAACATTTCATCTGCCTCATCCAACACACAATATGCCAAAGCGCTGATATCGATCATTTTTCTTCGTATCATATCCTTGAGTCGGCCTGGTGTTGCAACGATAATCTGAGCGCCTCTTTTTATTTTTTTGGCCTGCTCAGAGATGTTTGCACCGCCATAGATGGGCACAATTTTGATTTCGGGCATGTTTTGACCGTACAAACCAAGTTCATTGGTGATTTGTAAACACAACTCTCTTGTTGGTGATAAAATTAGTGCTTGAGTCTGCCGAATACCGGGGGTTAAACGTTGCAAAAGAGGCAATCCAAAAGCGGCTGTCTTTCCAGTTCCTGTTTGAGCCAAAGCCACCAAATCGTTTTCGGTCTCGAGTAAGACTGGTATAACTTTTTCTTGTACGTCAGTGGGGGAGGTAAAGCCGAGTTGTTCTACGGCTTTCAATAGTGGCGCAGATAGACCTAACGCCTTAAATGTTGTCATAATATATAATCTGGCTGCAAAGGTAGTCTAATTTAACTGAAACAGAAGTTTGACTGCAAAAATCTATTTTAAAAGAAAAATTAAAACAGGCCTTCTTTGAGTTGGCCTGCGGCATAATCGACTGCTCTTGCGGTAAGTGCCATAAAAGTCAGGGACGGGTTTTGAACCCCAGTAGAACTCATACAAGCCCCGTCGGTTACAAATACGTTGGAGCAATGATGCAACTGATTATGACTGTTGAGCATTGATTCATTTGGGTCATCTCCCATACGAACACCCCCCATTTCATGAATGTCAAGTCCTGGAGCTTGGTGTGTTTCATACGCGTTAATTTCTACACAACCGGCTTTTTGCAACATGGCAACACCCTGTTCTAAAAAGTCATTGAGCATTTTTTCGTCATTGTCCGTGTACCCTACATCGAGTGCGGGTTTGGGAATCCCAAATTGATCTAGTTGCTCGGTCAAATATACCCGATTGGATTTTATTGGAATGGTCTCTCCTTGCATCATCATATAGATGGACCACGGGCCTGGACGGGCACTATTTTGAATAAACTCCGTGCCAAACTGCGGCCCTTCTTGTTGTTGAGACCACCCCTCACGTGTTGCGGAGTAAAACATCATATACCCACCCTGAAAATCTGCATCGTTGGTGTTTTTGTTTCTAAATGAAGGGATCATTATGGAGGTTGGGCGTCTTCCACGGTAATAACTATCTGGAGCACCATGGTGCTTGGCGGTAAGCTGGCCTCTATAGTTGTGAAAAGACAAATAACGCCCCAACAAACCGTTGTCATTTCCCAAACCATTAGGAAAGCGTTCTGAGGTCGAATTCAACAATATGGCATTGGTGTTGATCGTGGCGGCATTTACAAAAATCACTCGAGCCGTATAGCGTTTGATGGTTTTGGTGTAGGCGTCAATAACTTCTACCCCTGTTGCTTTTTGAGATTCTGAATCGTAAAGAATTTTTGAAACAACTTGATGTGTCTTGAGGGTCAAATTACCCGTTTTATTAGCCCAGGGTAAGGTAGAAGAATTGCTGCTAAAATACGCTCCCAAAGGACAGCCTCTTTCACAACGTGTACGTGCCATACAACGATTGCGTCCTTGTTTTAGATGAACTTCTTTGGTGTCGGTTAGATGCGCACAACGGCCGATGACGGCCGTACGATCCGAAAAATTTTTTTTGATTTTATCTTGGATGTACAGTTCGATGGCATTCATTTCCCAAGCGGGTAAAAATTCACCATCAGGGACTTCTTCCAATCCATCGTTATTGCCACTGACCCCAATAAAACGTTCGACATGACTGTACCATGGAGCTAAATCGTCATAACTGATGGGCCATTTTATTCCATAACCATCACGATGGGGGCGCTCAAATTCAAAACGACTCCAACGTTGCACTTGACGTGCCCAAAGCAAACTTTTGCCCCCCACCTGATACGCACGTATCCAATCAAACGGGCGGTCTTGTTGATACGGATGCTCGTTGTCTTTGACAAAAAAATGTTCGGTTGCACGCCCATAGGCATAACAGCGAGACACAATCGGGTTGGCTTGTTTTTCTTGCTGTGTAATCCGCCCATGGTATTCCATTTCCCAAGGATGGGTATGCGCAGTCGGGTAATCTTCTACATGCTTTATTTGACGTCCTCTTTCAAGAACCAATGTTTTAAATCCTTTATCACAAAATTCTTTTGCTGCCCAGCCACCCGAAATGCCAGAGCCAATAACAATTGCGTCAAAATCGGTTTCTAGTGGGTCCATATACGACTGTTTTTGTCTCGTGCAATTTGCCCTTGATACCCTCCAGGTATGGGCAGGTATTCGAGAACTTGGGTTGCACCGTATTCGCTATTAAAGAAATTGAAGAGTACCACGCTTCTTACGCTTTTGGCAAATGAAAACGCATTAGCAAAAAGGGGTTGCTTTTTGTCGAAAAGACCATTCATAACTGCTTTTTGTTGTTCTTGTGATGCGGCTTCAAACGAAGCATTAAACTTTTTTTTACAGTATTGCTGTAGTGTGAGACACCCTTTTGAGAGGTCTTCTTGGGCTTCTTTGGTCAAACAATTTTGGATGAAACAAGCTGCTGAGATTCCATAGATACTTTGTGCTGAATTGCCTTGGTAAAAGGTGCCCAAAAGTTGGCTTGAAAATGCTTCGAAAAACTGAATATGATCTTCTTGAGTGGTGTCCAAAGGCTCGTTTGCCCAAAGTTTTTGTGGCAACAATGCCGCGCCAAGGCCCGTATGTAAAAGCAATACAAGGGATTCTCTTCTATTCATAAAATATATTTTTGAGGTTGCCCTTTACGAAGCTACTAAAAGCCGCTGACATTTGAACTGTTAAAAAAGAAAAAGCCCAAATAATTGGGCTTTCGTATGCGTGAACCTTAAAAACGATTATTCAACCGCTTTTAGCGTTTCAATGATTTTGGCTTCGAGTTCCTCCATCAGTTCGGGATTATCTTCAAGAAGGGTTTTGACGGCGTCTCTGCCTTGCCCCAATTTAGTATCCCCATAGCTAAACCATGATCCGCTTTTTTTGATGACTTCAAAGTTGACACCGAGGTCAATGATTTCTCCAATCTTAGAAATCCCCTCTCCGTACATGATATCAAACTCTGTGGTTTTAAACGGTGGGGCTACCTTGTTTTTGACCACCTTGACACGGGTACGGTTTCCGGTGACTTCTGCATCAGTATTTTTGATTTGTGTAGACCGTCTAATATCGAGTCGTACAGAGGCATAAAATTTTAGGGCATTACCGCCGGTAGTGGTCTCGGGGTTGCCGAACATAACGCCAATTTTTTCACGCAACTGGTTGATGAAAAAGACCGTGCAATTGGTTTTGCTGATCGATCCAGTCAACTTTCGTAAGGCTTGTGACATGAGTCGCGCGTGTAGGCCCATTTTAGAATCCCCCATTTCGCCTTCAATTTCGCTTTTGGGCGTCAATGCGGCAACGGAGTCAATGACAACGATGTCAATGGCGCCAGAACGGATGAGGTTGTCGGCTATTTCGAGTGCTTGTTCTCCATGATCGGGCTGGGATATGATCAGTTCACCGATATCTACACCTAATTTTTGGGCATAAAAACGGTCAAAGGCATGTTCGGCATCAATAAAAGCGGCGATACCTCCTGCTTTTTGACACTCTGCTATGGCATGTAAGGTTAGGGTAGTTTTCCCGGAAGATTCCGGTCCATAAATTTCAATAACTCGTCCTTTGGGATATCCGCCAACCCCCAGGGCGATATCGAGCCCTAATGATCCTGATGAGATGGCCTCAATTTCTTCTATTGCCTCGTCTCCGAGCTTCATTACTGCACCCTTGCCATAGGTCTTATCCAACTTGTCTAAAGTGAGTTGGAGTGCTTTTAGTTTTGCATCTTTTTGATCTGCCATAGTTCTTCTTTTGTTGCAAGGTACTATTTCTACAAACCCAGTCCAACAAGACGTTGGGTGTATTATTAACAACTTTAAAAATATGAAGATTGAAAAAAACGCGCACTTTTAACAAAAAAAACCTCCTAGAGGAGGCTTTTTTTTTAACAATTTTCTTTTTCGATAAAGGTTAGAAAATCAAATCAGATGTTTTTTTGACGCTGGTTGTTTTAAAAAGTTTAAAAGGTGTAAAAAAATAATCTTGGCGTGTTTTGAGTCTTCCAAAATCTGAGTATTTTAAAAAATATTTATAGTAGTATGGGAATTTGGATACCGGTTGTCTTCACGGCAATGCTGTTTGTTTTGATCGCTTATTTTATCAACCAAGAAAACGCCAAATATCTGTTGGCGGGATACAATACCATGTCCGAAGAAGCGCGTTCAAAATTTGATATTGTAGGATATTTAAAATTCTTTAAGCGGTTTTTTTATCAGCTGGCCGGCTTTTCGACGCTCATTTTTTGCGGGGCCTATCTGTTATGGGACGAGCGTGACGCCTTAATTATTTGGGCCATTGCAATCACTCTCCCACTCTTTTATTTGCTCTACAAAGGCCAACAGTTTAAGAAAAATTAACGCTACAACGCGTCAATTTGATAGGTATATTTTATTGTAAAAAATTGAGTTTGTTTTGGCAATTCTAAACTTTGATCTTCGATGAGGTTGAGCACAACAAAAAGTCCGGTATTGGCATTTTGCAACCATCCAAATCGTGCATTAACTGAAGTGATGTCAGACAAACTGTTGCGCTGTATCAAACTCTGAACAAACATCCGTGGCGTAAAACTATAGCTCAATCGAGTTCCGCCTACAAAGGCATTGATGTCTCCATTGGGCAGTTCTAGTTGGTTGTAATTGAGGTTGAGTGCTACATTAAATTTATCACCAAATCGTGCGTTGATGGTGTTAGAGGTAACCACTCGGTTGCCGCCATAATAGCCGCCAATTACGGTTCTGTTCGAAAGATTGATTTTGGCATTGGGGTTGGTGATAACCACCAATTGCAGTTCTTCGTGTTTGTAGAGATTGGTATCAACGGTCACCCCCGAAATGGAAAATGGAGTAAGCACACCCTCTTGGGTAAAATTGATTCCAGTATGCACCTCAAATCCACTGGGCCACACCCAATGGTTGTCGACATGGGTAAAGCTGCTGATCAGTTGATTGTCAAAATTCCAATAACTGCGGTAGGAGATATGGGGCCGTACTTCGAGAATGGGGCCCAAATTTTCGGGACGCCATTGTTTAAAGATCAAAAAATCGGGCTTTTTAAAGGCCGATCGGAGTAGAAAACCAACCTCGGGGTTGAAACCTTCACCTACTTCGGTATAGCCCGCGCGGATATTCCATCCGTCCCAATTATAAATTCCGTTGATCTGAAAAGCATGATCGTCTGTGGTAATTCCTGGAGTAGCACTTTTGGAAACAAAGCCGGTGATTTGTGCTTTTTTGCCAATTCCTAATTTCCCATCAAGGGCAAATACCTGATTGTCATCGCCACCCAAAGTTCCTAAAGGGCTTTTGCCAACAAATACCCCTCCAAAAGAAGAACGGCTTTTTGCAAAATCATGGTTGATCCGAGCTACCGAATAATTGTTCTCCGGAATGGCTTCTCCAACAGCTTGGGTAAACATGCTTAGTAGGCCAACATTAGTCTGCCCAATTTTCCCGGATACCCGTGCGCCCCCTACAATAGGGACCAATTCTCCAGCGTCTCCTATGCCTATACGTCGGCTAAAAAACAAGTCAACTTCTCCGGGGCTTCCCACGGTAAACTGTCCTGCGTTTTCTAGAAAAAAAGCTCTTTTTTCGGGAAAAAATAGGTTAAATCGGTCCAAATTGACTTGTTGTTCATCGACCTCCACTTGCGCAAAATCCGTGTTATAGGTCAGGTCCAAGGTCAGACCTGGGGTTAGGCTGTATTTGACATCCATCCCAACATCTCCCGTCGTTTTGGTCTGCACTGTTCCTTGTTGTGTTCGCGCGTTTTGGCCCAATACATAGGGTATAACTTTTAGGTTTTTAGGGCTTTTAAGTTCCAAGCCGCTCATCTTTCCGGCCAAAGAAAGACGCTTGATGTCAAAACCCAAAGGCAAGCTGGCCCAATAGGCGGTCTCTGTGTTTTTGGCAATGTTGCGTTGAAAATTGATCCCCCAGGTCACCGATTTGCCACTCGTAAATCGAATTGAATTTAAGGGAATTGCAAACTCAGCACTCCAACCAAAAGCACCCAGTTGGGTTTTGACTGTCCAGCTGGCATCCCAATTGATGTTGGTGCCCCCTACTACACCGCCTTGTTGTCTGTTGGCATTGAAATTGCCTTGTCCCTCACGATCGATCTGAGCATCGTATTCCATGCCGCTCGAGTTGGTGCCAAACAAAAAACCGTTTTGTTGATCATTGTACGTATCGATAATAAATAAGAAACTATCCTCATCATTGAGATCGGCATCACGACGCGAGTCCGAAACGACAATTTTGTCCGGGTTTTGATCAAAACAAACCACCGCTACATAAAATGTTTTGTCGGTGTATGCTACTCGAATGTGTGTTTTTTCGCTAATGGCTGCTCCATAACGCGGACTGGTTTGTACCAAATCTGTTATTGGGGTCAGTTGCGCCCAAACCGGGTCATTGATTACTTCACCATCAATTTGTGGGGCTTCTTCTAAAGCTGTGGCTTCAAAATTGGGTCGCACCATGGATGCTGTGTTTTGGGCAGCAACGATAGATGCACTAAACAAACCAACAAGTATTACCAAACTCCGTAGCATATCTAAAAATTTTAATTGCCAATGTACATTTTTTTTAAAAGGCAGAATCCAATTTTTCATATTAGCAGCTTACTCTTTAGAGAATCTCAATCATTTTACCATACAAAATGGCGGTAGTAAACTGCTTTTACGTTCAGGATTTTAACTTCCAAAAAGTCCGAATAATCAGTCCAATACACCCGAAAAATACAAACCCTTACATTCTCAATTTTTAGGAAACCAAGGAATGAATTACACGTAATTTGTAACGTAAAAACTCTATATTTAGGGACCAATACATAAAAAATGAAAAAAATTACAAAACTTCTACTTGCAGTAGTTTTGATGCTGCCTCAAGTCAATACTGCACAAAATCTTGATGAAATTCTTGATAATTATTTCGAAAACACTGGCGGACGTGCCCAATGGGATGCCCTTCAAGGCATTAAAATGTATGCCAAAGTAAGTCAAATGGGCTTAGAAATTCCATTAGAAATTACACAGCTAAAGTCCGGAAAACAAATGACCATAATCAATTTTCAAGGACAACAAATCAAACAAGGTGTGTTTGATGGAACAATTTTGTGGAGCATCAATATGATGACACAAAAGGCAGAAAAAAGTGATCAAGAAGCGACTGATAATATTAAAAGAGAAATGGGGGATTTTCCAGATCCTTTTCTCAACTACAAGCAAAAAGGATATACCGCAGAATTGTTAGGCACCGAAGAAATTGACGGTGCGGCATGTTATAAAATAAAACTGACCAAAAAGCCCTTAATTATTGACGGCCAAGAAGTCGAAAACATCTCCTTTTACTTTTTTGACATGGACAATTTTGTCCCTATCGCTGTACATTCAGAAATCAAAGCTGGAGCCGCCAAGGGGCAAATGAGTGAAATCAAAATGAGTGATTATCAAGAGGTTGAAGGCTATTATTTTCCTTTTTCTATGATTCAGGGGCTCAAAGGGCAAGAGGGGCAAGCCATCTCATTTGATCAAATAGAAATCAACCCACAAGTCAACGATTCAGAATTTACTTTTCCAGAAGACCCCTCGGGTTCAAACTAAAAATTAGACCCATGAAACGTTTATTAGTTATAGGAGTTTTGGCACTGCTGGTCACTACTCCCCAAGCATTTTATGCACAAGAGTCAAGCCTCAACCTATCAAGCTATTTTGGTGATTTACGCGCACGGCATATCGGCCCTGCAATTATGAGTGGTCGTGTTATTGATCTAGAATTGCACCCAACCAATCCGCGGATTATCTATGCAGGTACTGCCGGCGGTGGGGTTTGGAAATCCAATGATGGAGGGGCGACTTTCAACCCTATTTTTGAAGAATACTGCCAATCTATTGGAGCAGTAGCTATAGACCCATCGGACCCAGACAATACCGTATATGTTGGCACAGGAGAAATATGGACTCGAAACAGCGTTTCTATAGGTGATGGCCTCTACAAGACAACAGATGGCGGCGCTACTTGGAACAAATTGGGTTTCGAAAAGTCCGAACGGATTGCCAATATCATTATCAACCCCAATAATCCCAACGAACTATATGTGGGGGTATTAGGGGCCTTGTGGTCAGACAGTGACCAAAGAGGGGTTTATAAGTCTGAAGACGGTGGTGCAAGCTGGACCCAAATATTATATGATGGTCCAGCAACCGGATGCGCCGACCTGGCAATGGACCCAACCAACCCCAATATTTTGTATGCCTCCATGTGGGAGTTTCGAAGAACGCCTTGGTCGTTTAATTCTGGAGGAGCCAAAAGTGCACTCTATAAATCTGAAGACGGTGGTGCTAATTGGACCAAAATCCATCAAGGCTTTCCAAAAGGAAAACTTGGCCGCCTCGCCATAGCAATTGCACCCAGCCAACCCAATATCCTATACACCGTAATCGAAGCCGAAGAAAAAGATAAAAAAGGCTTATACCGAAGCGATGATGGCGGCGCTACTTGGAAACAAAGCAACAACGATTTTGGAATCACAGTGCGGCCATTTTATTTTTCGAGAATTGTCGTCGATCCTAAAAATCCTGATATAATCGTCAAAGGAGGTTTGAGCGGTTCGATTTCTAGAGACGGCGGAAAAACCTTTAAAAATCTTGGCTATATGCATAGTGACATCCATGATGTCGTCTTTGGTGTTAAAGATTCTGATCACCTTTTTGCAGCAACAGATGGTGGCGTTTATCGTTCGTGGAACGGTGGAACTACTTTTGAAATTGTAGAAAACCTTCCCTTATCACAATTTTATCATGTAAGTGTCGATGATCAAGAGCCGTATAACGTCTATGGCGGATTACAAGATAACGGCTCATGGTTTGGGCCATCTTCAGCGCCAGGTGGTGTTCGGGGTGCTCTATGGACCTCTGTAGGGCAAGGCGATGGTTTTCGTGTATTGAAGCACCCCACACAAAACATCATCTATTCTGAAATGCAAGGTGCCGAAAATGTTTGGCGCTTTGATGTAGACAACGGGCTGATCAAAACCATACAACCTCTTCCCAAAAAAGGACAGCCAAAACTGCGCTTTAACTGGAACGCGCCCATGGCCATAAGCGAACATCAACCCGATCGCTTTTATATGGGAAGCCAATTTTTGCACCGCTCTGAAGATCGTGGTGAAACTTGGGAAACCCTATCACCAGACCTCACAACCAACGACCCTGCAAAACAAAACCAAGAAGATTCTGGAGGGTTGTCTATGGACAATTCTGGGGCGGAAAACCACACCACTATTTTTACCATTACCGAATCCCCCTTGGACGAAAATATTATTTGGGTGGGCACCGACGACGGCAATGTCCAACTCACTCAAGATGGAGGAAAAACCTGGACCAATACCGTTGGCAACATAAGTGGGCTCCCAGCCAATACTTGGACCTATCACATAAAAGCCAGCGGCCATGACAAGGCTACTGCCTATGTCGTATTTGAAGGGCACTCTACCGGAGATATGACACCTTATGTTTATAAAACAACGGATTTTGGCGCCTCTTGGAAAAATATTGCCACGGACGAAATTAAAACGTTTGCCCGCAGTTTGGAAGAAGATCCCATCAATCCAGACTTGTTATTCTTAGGCACCGAAATGGGCCTCTACATCACCAATAACGGTGGTGAAAGTTGGAGCCAGTTTACCAATAACGTCCCTCCAGTAGCTATACATTATCTAACCCTTCAAAAACGCACCAATGACTTGGTTATGGGAACGCATGGTCGTGGTGTGATCATTATTGATGATATCGCACCTTTGCGCCATATCAATTCACAAAACCTAAAATCTAAACTCCACTTTTTTGAAGCCAAAGGGCTACAAATGAAAGACAGTGGAGACGGATTTGCAGATAATTTTGGTACTGAAACTCAATTTGTAGGAGAAAATCCCTCGCGGGGAGCCAAATTCAGCTACCTACTCCCCAAACGACATACTTTTGGAAAAATGACCATGGAGGTCCAAGACCTTCAAGGACGAAAAATAGCAACCCTTAACCCCAAAAAATCAAAAGGAATCAATACCGTTACTTGGAACTATACACTCAAACAACCCAAAGTAGCAAAAGGAAAAACGCTTGATTTTGGTGGTTTTACATCCCCTCGAGTAGCTGCTGGTCGATATAAAGTTGTGATCACTAAGGGCAAAGACACCTTTGAACAAGAATTTGAACTTACTAACGATCCAAAGACCAGTAAAGATCCTTCATTTTTTGAAGAAAAACACCGCATAACTATGCAGCTTTATGACATGACGCAAGAGCTGGCCTATATGGTTTATCAGGTTGATCTTTTGCTAGAACAGGTCAAAAGCAAACGAACAAAAGAAAAACTACAGGCACTAAAAGAACGTCTGGTCATCACCACAGGCGATAATTATGTGGGTGCAGCAGAACCCCAATTGCGTGAAAAAATGTCCAGCTTGTACAGCAAAGTCGCAAGCAGTTATTCCAAACCCTCTCCCAATGAATTGGAATTTTTGGAAGTTATTACCGAGCGTTTTGATGCCGCAAAGCAAACTTTTAATACTTTGAAAAAAAGAGCTAACGTTGCTTTAGACAACATCCAATCCTATGAAGCATTTATCAATGAATAATTTTTTATTCGCAAGTCTTGTTCTTATGTCCTTTTGGGCACGTGGGCAAACAACGGTGGACACCCTTCATTTTGATACCAAGAACAAAAAAACCCTTTTGGTTTTGACCATAACTGAAGGTTTTGTTCATACAGAAGCTATCGCCATTGGCAAAATAACCCTAACCGAGTTGGGTGATCAAAACCACTACAACATCCTACATGCCTCCAAAGGGGCTGCGGTGAGCACAGATATATTTTCAAAAGTAGATGCGGTAGTATTTTTATGCACCACCTTAGACATTTTTGATGACATACAACAACAAGCTTTTGAAGCGTTTATCAAAAATGGAGGGGGTTATGTTGGCATTCATTCTGCTGCTGACACAGAGTATGATTGGCCTTGGTATGGCAAATTGGTCGGAGGATATTTTATTTCTCATCCAGCGGGTACCCCTAATGCACAAATTGAAACCGTAGATACCGATAATTCAATCACCAACCACCTCTCCAAAAATTGGACGATTGAGGACGAATGGTACAACTATAATTTTACAAATGATCAAATACAGGTACTACTCTACCTCGATGAAAACTCCTACACTGGAGGGACCAATGGCAACTACCATCCCATTACCTGGTATCATGCCTACGACGGCGGGAAAGCTTTTTATACCGGTTTGGGGCATTGGGAAAAAACCTACGGTGACGCGCGTTTTATAACGCTTTTGAAAAAAGGAATTCAGTATGTCCTTGGCGAATAATCGCTTAAAATTTCATCTTACAGGGCGAATCATACGCCTGTGCTTTTTGCTGTTTATCATCCTGCGTTTCACTTCGGCTTATAGTCAGCAAAAAGCAACAACCAGTCGCGGACTTGAACGGCCTGCTGTACTAAACAAAAATTTGGCCCTTAGTGCCTTACAGGCACAAAACCGACTTTACGAAACCTTTGGGGTTCATCCTATGGACTTGGACACCTTGATTGTTCAACACCGGGCGCGCTATGTTGAAATCGAGGGACGACAGGGTTTTATCGGCGACTTAGGGTATTGGCGCTTTTATGGGCTTTTGGATTTGGTCACCCAAAAATTTATCCCCCTCAAAATACCGGTCGTTCAACCTAGAGAGCGCTATAAAAAAAAGGTAGTGGAATATCTCCCGATGATTGAGGCTATTTTGGTACAAGAAAATTTATATCCCTTGGATAGCCCGTTTATGATCACTAACGTTTATGGCGATTATCGGGGGCTGTATTTTGACCTTATCATTGAGACGCTAGAAGAGTCACTATTGCTCAAAATAGACCACCGTTTTACCCCTGAAACCACTCGGGTTATATTGCTTGAGTAAGACTTATTGTTTGCGCTTCCATTGCTGGGTACGGCCAATAAACGAAAAGCCAATATAGCCTCTTACCAAAAGGGTATTCTTATCTTCCAATTTTAGCGTGCAATCATAATATTTGCCATTGGCTGGGTCGAGTATTTCCCCGTCAGACCAACTGTCACCATCGGGTTCGAGGCCATTAATGATGAGCATACCTTCTATGGGTTGACCCTGTTTGTCATCTTTGCACTCGGTACATCTTTTTCCTTGATCTTCTTCTAATAGGAGGCGATCGATACGGGCATAAAGCCGGTTTTGTTTGATAAAGACCGTAACTTCGGATTTTTCCTTTCCGGTTTCGTCATCGATAGTTACCCATTTGCCTGTTATGGAAAGATTTTGAACAACGGTAAAAAAAGTGCTTAGAAGAAGACTTAGTAACATGTGGTGTCCTTTTTAATTTAAGAAATAATTGCAAGTGGTGCCGTGTTTTTCCATTGGCCTCTTGTAAAATCCGGAAACTGTTGTGGTTGTCCCCCAGAAGCCACCGAAGCTTCGCTTAATGGAGAAACAGCGCTCCAGAAGCACCCTTCATAGAGGTTTTGGTCCAGGGGTTGTCCTTGTTGCAAACATTCGACGATACGGTACATCATAATACCGTCCATACCTCCATGGCCGCTTCCTTTGGCTTGGGAGTTTAACCGTTTGTATAGGGGATGATCGTATTTTTCATAAACGGCAGCCATGGCCTCGCCTTGCACCCAACTGTGGTGATCTTTGGTAATCCCCAACACACCACCTTCGAGTGCAACTCGAGTTGGAAAACCTGCCAATGTACCTAGTGTCCCTTGAATCAAGTTGAGCCTCGAATAGGGTCTTGGGCTGGTTTCGTCCCACTGCACCATGACCGTTCTTCCTAATTGGGTTTTGATTATTGAGGTATTGAGGTCACCGCCTTTATAATTAAGCTGATTCCACTTGTGATCCTCGGGATAATTTTTTTGGGCATAGGCTTTGCGTCCTAAAGCTGGTGTCGAAAAAGAAACCAATGTGTCAAAAGTATCTTCACCACGAGCGAGATTCATATATTGAGCTACCGGACCCAGGCCATGGGTTGGATACAGGTTGCCGTTGCGATTTGCATAGTGATAGGTTCTCCACGAACCCGTACCCCGCTCTTGTTCTTCCATTTGCCACCGCAATTCATGGATATATGCAGCTTCGGCATGCAGAAGATCTCCTAATAGCCCTTGACGGCAGAGGTTAAGAAATAGCAATTCGTCTCTACTATAATTAACATTCTCCATCATCATACAATGCTTTTGGGTTTTTTCTGCAGTATTGACAATGGCCCACAACTCATCGGTTGTCAATGCTAGAGGGACTTCTACAAAAGCATGTGCACCAGCCTCCATTGCGGCAATGGCCATCGGCGCATGATTGGCCCAGTTGGTACTTATAAATACAACATCGGGACGAACTTCTTCAAGCATTTTTTTCCAAAGTGTATCTTCACCAGCATACAGTGCTATCGGGTTGTTATTTTGAGGTTGTTCTTCTTGAACAATTGCCGCAGCTTTGTCGACATTGTCTTGATACAGATCTGAAATGGCAACCACCTCGGTTTGGGTCAGTCTCGAAAAATTGCGAATGTGTCCTTTTCCTCGGTGCCCCACTCCAATAAAAGCAGCACGAATGGTTTCTAGTTTTGGTGCCGCAAAACCACCTAAATAAGCGCCTTGGGCTGGATTGGCTGTGGTTTCTTCTTGACAACTACTTGCTCCCAGTACGCTCATTGCAGCGGTCGCCAAAGAAGTTTTTTGAATAAATGATCTACGATTGATGCTTTTCATATGGTATATGTTTATATGGACGAACTTTATAAATATATTGGTTTTGTTTAAATTTCAACCATGATTTCAATTGAAGTTCCTGGGCGCATTTGTTTTTTTGGTGACCATCAAGACTATTTGGGTCTTCCCATCATTGCAGGCGCCATCGATCGAACGATTTCGCTAACAGCAACCCCTCAAGAAGTTCGCGCTTTTACCCTGACCTTGCCCGATCTAAATCAAACACGTAATATTGACTTAGATGATACATCTCCATTAGAACCCAACGATTATTATCGATCTGCGCTGCACACGCTTTCCAAATACGGGGTTTTACCCAACCAAGGCTACGCTGTTACCATCACAGGCAATCTTCCTATCAATTCGGGACTCTCAAGTTCTTCGGCCGTTATCGTCACATGGATCCGATTTTTGATTTGTGCTTTTGGCAAAAATAAATCCTTTAGCTCCCGTCAAATAGGACAATGGGCGTTTGAAAGTGAAGTGCTCAATTTTAACCAGCCTGGAGGAATGATGGATCAATATACAATTGCACATAAGGGTTTGGGGTTTTTAGACACAACCACGGGCAATTGGACTCCTCTTAAACCAAATCTAGGCAGCTTGGTCGTTGCTGTTTCAGGAATCGAAAAACAAACACTGGGGGTGCTGGGTAATGCGAAAAAATATACACTTGAAGCCCTAAAAATTGTTCAAGAAAAAGATCCTTCTTTTATACTTCAAAAAGCCCAATCAAAACATTATGGGCAATATAAAGCATGGCTTCCTAAAAAGCTTCAGCCCTATTGGTATGGTGCAATAGAAAACTACCAAATCACCCTTGCTGCATTTCATGAATTACAATTGCAAACCCCCGATTTTGAAAAATTGGGGCAACTGATGAATGCCCATCAACAAATTTTAAAAGAATGCATACAAAACACCCCAGACTCTATGGACAAAATGATGCAAGCCGCACTTCAGGCTGGAGCACTCGGCACTAAGATCGTGGGCTCCGGCGGTGGAGGTGCAATGGTTGCTCTAGCCACAAAATCGACACAACAACAAATCTGCGAGGCCTTTCTTTCTCACGGTGCGCAAGAGGCCTTTAGCGTAAACCTAACCCCACCAGATGCTGACTCCTAAAAAAAATTTGGTGATCATGGCCGGCGGAGCGTCCTCAAGAATGAAGCGCTCTTTAGCTTCGGTTTCGTTAGATCCTGATGTAGCAAAAACGGCCCTCGAAGTTCACAAAGCGCTGATCCCCTTGGGAGAAAAAAAACAACCACTACTCTACCACCTCCTCAATCATGCCCAACAGGCTGGCTATCAAAATATTTATCTGATTGTTGGGGCCAATGACCACCATTTTTCGACTTGGATAGCCGCCCTATCAAATACGAACCCAATAAAGAAACTCCATTATTTTTTGGCAGAGCAAAAAATCCCCGATGGTTTTTCTAAACCCTTAGGAACTGCAGATGCATTGTATCAGGCGATGGAGCAATTTCCCGAATTAAAAAAAGAAACGTTCACCGTCTGTAATGGTGATAACCTCTATGATGTTTTAAGTCTGAAACAGTTATTAGAAAAAAGATCCGCCCCTCATGCGGTTATTGGATACGACCGAGAGGGTTTACAATTTGACCAAGAACGCATTGCCAAATTTGCCCTGATGCAAGTCGATGCTCAAAATTTTCTTTTAGACATTATCGAAAAACCCGCATTGCCTCTTTTAGCACAATTTAAAGATCCCTTGGGCGTATTGCGCGTAAGCATGAACATCTTTAGTTTTTCGGGACAGGCCATTTTTCAAGCACTCAAAAATTGCCCAATGCACCCTGAACGACAAGAAAAAGAATTGCCCACCGCAGTCAAAAATACCATAGAGCAAAATCCCAAGAGTGTGTGCGTTTATCCCATAAAAGTACATTTACCCGACCTGACCAGTGCCGAGGATTTGAAAGCATTCAATTTTTAGCCGGTTTTTCGTGTTGGCAAAAAGGGCGCCAAAGGCAAAGATGTTTTTTTGTTAGATAAAACCTCTTCAACCAACTTGCCGGTTGCAGGCCCTAAACTCCAGCCCATCATGGCATGTCCGGTAGCCAATGTCAAGTTTTTGCAATTGGGGTGTTTGCCAATATAAGGCAATCCATCTGGAGAGAGTGGGCGCAATCCACAGCGTGCGTCGTTAAGATGCTTTTGACTCAAATTTATATTTGGGTAAAAAGCATGCACCCCCTTGGCAATTGCCGCTACCCGACGTGGTACAATCTTATGATTGATCCCCGAAAGTTCCATAGTCCCGGCAAAACGCGTAAATCCTTGCATTGGGGTCACCGCGATTTTGGGTTCTAATAAAATGGCGGGGAGCTGAATTGCTGTGTCCTCTTTTGTGTGAATTTCATAGCCTTTACCAGCCTCCAGCGCAATACGGACCCCCAAAGGGCCTAACAAATCTTGAGACCAGGTGCCTGCGGCCATCACATATTCTTCTGCTTCTATTGACCCCTTTGATGTATGCAACATGCTGATTTTTTGCTGGTCATGGGCAATACCTGTTAGCGTGGTATTTGATCGGCATTCGACCCCCATTTTTTGGCATTGCTCCAAAAGTTGCTTCATAAAGAGTGATGGTGTGGCGTGGGCATCACATTTGTAATAAAAAGCGCCTGCAACGTTCATCTCGACTTCGGGTTGCAGTTTGTTTAATTGTCCTTGATCAAGTTGGGTCACTTCGAGTCCCAAATTGCGGGCCTGATTTACAACCCATGCTTCTTCTTTTTCGGCTTTTGAAGATTGGTAGGCCATGAGCAACCCTTTGGATTCTAATTGAAAATCAAATGCATCTGAGTTATATAATTCAAAATATAAATCTTTGCTAAACAGATTTATATCTCGTATTACTTTAAGTGATTTATCAACATGGTTTTGATTGCTAGCCCGCATAAATTTCCATCCCCAGCGGAGCAAATTAGGATCCAACCGCGGTTGAATATAAAAAGGGCTGTCGGGTCTAAACATCCATTTGAGCCCTTTTTTTACCATTCCTGGGGCCGCTAAGGGGACTATATGACTCGGCGTCAGATAACCTGCATTGATATGTGATGTGCCGGTGCTAAAATCTCCTTTGTCAATTACCGTTACTTGATGCCCGGCCTTTTGAAGATAATACGCACAACTGAGTCCCACGATACCGCCTCCGATAACAACAACCTTTTTTTGCATACTAAATCAATTGAAACCCATCAACATACGGGTCGTTATCATCTAAGAAAATCGTGTTATGACCTGTTATATAGGCACGGCCAGCAATGGATGGGACGATTCCACGATAAGGTCCCACAGCAACTTCGGCGGTTACTTTACCTTCAAATTGAGAGCCGATGATGCTTTCATGAATAAACGTTTCTCCAAGCTGCAATCGGCCTTTGGCAAACCATTGCGCCATGCGAGCAGAAGTGCCTGTCCCGCAGGGTGATCGATCAATGGCTTTGTCTCCATAAAAGACCGCATTTCGTGCAGTAGCTTTAGGGTCTATAGGTGCATTTGCTGTCCACAAAATATGACTGCACCCTTTGATATTGGGATCTTTGGGGTGTACGATAGTATGTGCTTTATTGATTGCTTTTCGCAATGCGCGACTCCAACTTATCAATTGATCAGCGGTGTAGTGCTCAATACCTTTAAAATTTTCTTGAACTTCTACAATGGCGTAGAAATTTCCACCATATGCAACATCGATTTTTAAAGGGCCAAGCTCTGGTGAATTAACGGTGATCTCTTCGAGGGCCAAAAAGGCAGGGACATTTTTGAACTTAACGCGGGTTACTTTGCCTTGAGATTGCTCATAGGTCACTGCTACTAAACCAGCAGGGGTTTCCACACGAAGTGTACCACTTTGATGTGGGGTTACAAGCTTTTCTTCTATAAGAATGGTTACTGCGCCAATAAGACCGTGTCCACACATTGGTAAACAACCACTGGTTTCGATAAAGAGGATGGCAATGTCGTTGTTGGGATTAGTGGGGGGGTAGAAAAAACTACCGCTCATCATATCATGCCCTCGGGGCTCAAACATTAGACCGGTTCGGATCCAATCGTATTCTTGGAGAAAATGCAAGCGTTTTTGCATGATTGTTTCGCCGGTCAATTCGGGGCGTGGTCCCTTAATTATTCGTACGGGATTGCCCGCTGTATGTCCATCGATACAGCTAAATTGTAGCGGTTTTTTCATTGGTTATCACGGATGTATTGTTGGACATCTTGTTCCATCATCGGTAGGGTTAGGGTGCCATTTTGCAATATCACTTCGTGGAAGTCACGAATATCGAAGGCTGCGCCCAATGCCGCTTTGGCACGTTGTCGCAGTTCCATGATTTTGAGTTCTCCGATTTTGTAAGAAAGTGCTTGCCCGGGCCAAGAAATATAACGGTCAATCTCGGTATTGATTTCGTGATGTGAGAGTGCCGTATTTTCAGTCATAAAAGCTACGGCCTGTTCTCTTGTCCAACCCAAGGCGTGCATTCCGGTATCGACCACCAAACGACAGGCGCGCCACATGGAGTAGGTGAGTTGGCCAAAACGTTCATAGGGAGTGGTATATATACCCATTTCTTCGGCTAATTTTTCGGTATATAAGCCCCAACCTTCTCCATAGGCCGACAAATAAAGATTGCGTCTAAATTGAGGAATGCTTTCGGGCAGTTCAGAATTTAAAGCCATCTGCAAGTGGTGCCCCGGAACAGCTTCATGTGCAGAAAGTGCCGGCAAAACATAGCGAGGACGGCTTGGTAGATTATAGGTGTTTACCCAGTAATATCCTGGGTTTTTACTGTTTTTACCTGATGGGATATAGCGCCCACCAGTATATTTTGGGGCTATAGCATCCGGAACAGGTGCCACGCCATAAGGTTTTCTGGGCAGGGTTTTAAAAAAACGGGGCAGTTGCGCATCCAATCGTTTGGCGATACCTCGAGCTTCAAGCAACAACTGATCAGCAGTGTCGGCATAAAAACGCGCGTCGGTTCTTAAAAAATAAAGGAAGTCAGAAAAGCTGCCTTTAAACCCTACTTCATCGATGATTTCGAGCATGGCTGCCTTAATTTTTGCCACTTCTTTTAAACCAATTTGATGCACTTCCTCTGCAGTAAGAGGCAATGTTGTATAATGAGCAATTCGGTTTTGATAATATGCCGTGCCATTGGGAGTAGCGCTTGCGCCAATCGATGTTCTGGTCTGGGGTAAATACTCGGTATCAAAAAAGGTTTTAATTTTTTGAAAAGAGGGCACCACCATCGTTTCGACTACTTGCTCACCGGCCTTAAAAATCGAATCCTTGGATGCTGTATCCAATTCTAGCGGAAGTTTTTTAAAAGGTGAAAAATAAAAATTGGCTGTGGGATCACTGGTTATATGATCTTCGTAAGAAGAGGCATAGCCGTTAAAAATCACCTTTGGCTGGCTGATGCCCGCATCGAGACCCTTGCGTAAGAGTTCGAGATGTTGGTCCACAAAAAGTGGAATTGCCTTTAGGATTTTTAAATAATTGAGGGCGTCTTCTTTATTGGTTATTGGACGTACGCGGTACACCAAACTGTTATGCATTCCAGAATCGGAAAGTAGGGGGTTCCAATGCTGCTTATATTGGAAAAAGCTAATGTGATCTTCTAAAGCAAAAAGCAACAACTCAAACGATCGTTGATCATCACGTGCTAAATTTTTTTGGTCGATTTGCTCCAAAATGGATTTTTGAGCTACACAAAAGTCATAAAAACGCTGGTAACGCGCTTCCGAAAAATCACCCAAAGGAAATTTTTCTCGATCGTAGGATTCATAGGATTCGTAATTAGATATAACTTCATTAAGTAATTGTTTATCATCTTTTAAACTAGAGCAAGATAAACTTATTATAGAAATTAATATTAGGGCAATAATTGCGGTTATAACGGGTCTTTTGTCCATAGATTATTACAATTTCTTTCGATGTTAAGCGGATTGTGATCTTGAAGCGCTTGGGGTAAATTTTCTTGCGGAGCATCTTGATAACAAACAGGGCGAAGCCATCGCAATATGGCGTCACTTCCTACTGCCGTAAAACGACTGTCTGAGCTGGCAGGATAGGGGCCTCCATGTTGCATGGCTGTGGTTACTGCCACCCCGGTAGGGACGCCTTCAAAAAGCAAGCGGCCAACTTTTTGGAGCAACAATTGTTGCATTTGAGGAAATTTTTGATGGTCCTTGGCGGTACCTAAAAGAGTGGCGGTTAGTTGACCTTCCATTTTTGAAATGCTTTGCGCCAGTTGTTCTGGAGTATCGTGAACTACCAAAAGTGTAAATGGGCCAAACACCTCTTCTGAAAGGGCCAAATGTTTTTGAAAAGACGTTGCGTGGATTTGCCCTAATGCTGGGCCATTTGGCTCGTTTTGAATCAGTTGCAATTCTGAGTACTTGCCCTTTAAAGCGTTGAGCTTTTCCTGATAGGCTTGGGCGATGTTGGGGTGCACCATCACTCCCACTTTGGCGGTAGCAAATACCGATTTTAATTTTTCTAAAAAAGCTGCTGTTGGTGCTCCAAGAGTAAAAATCAATCCAGGGTTGGTGCAAAACTGGCCATTGCCCAACAAAACAGAGTCTGCAATCGCTTGAGCTAAATCAGCTCCTCCGTCCTGTAATTTCTCCTGTAGGACAACCATTGGATTTGTACTTCCCATTTCTGCAAAAACAGGAATAGGCTCCGTTCTTTTTTGAGCAAGTTCACAAAGGGCCTTGCCTCCTGCATAACTTCCTGTAAAACCAACCCCTTTTACCCGTGGATCTTGAACCAATTTTTGCCCCAATCCGTGCCCTGTATCTGCCAAATGAGCAAAAACACCGGGGTGTAAAGAACAACTGTGGACGGCTGCAGCAATAGCTTCTGCGACTAAATTGCTTGTCCCTATATGATAGGGATGTGCTTTTACCAAAACGGGACAGCCTGCCGCTAAGGCTGAAATGGTGTCTCCACCAGCCGTAGAAAATGCCAATGGGAAATTGCTTGCCCCAAAAACAACGATTGGGCCAATTGGATAAAGCATTTTTCTTAGATCGGGCCCTGTATCGGTTTTATGAATTGTGGCCTGTATATAACGTCCCGCCTCTAAAAGCGCAACAAAATGCTGAATCTGCCCCAAAGTGCGCTGTAACTCTCCATTGGCACGGCCTTCTGGGAGTCCGGATTCTTTCTGATATTGGGATAAAATCGAACGGCTTCGCGCCTCGATTTCGCTGGCTATCTGGCTTAAGAAATGTGCCCGTTGTTTGGCTGTGGTTTGTGCAAAAGCAAGTGTTGCCGCTGCAGCGGCTTCAAGGGCTTGTTCGATGGACTCCGGACCATCGATTGCGTATTTTTCGGGCAATGGATTGCCTGTTGTGGCCTGGATACTTGAAAAAAAAGTAGTTGATTTATCAAACATTATAGCATTGATTTGTAGTCTGAAATATCGGGTCGATGGGCCAAA
>Ga0255757_10000324_pt1 | contig 46166 bp, 35 predicted proteins | sample 071ome_27_FD_179957 | JGI IMG/M metagenome (GOLD analysis project Ga0255757, IMG submission 179957) | Coastal salt marsh microbial communities from the Groves Creek Marsh, Skidaway Island, Georgia - 071409AT metaG (version 2) | ecosystem: Environmental > Aquatic > Marine > Intertidal zone >...
GGTGTATGTAAATCTGATACATAACTTTTAACCCGATTCCATCGCCAGCTAATAGAAGAAAGCTTTGGTATTCCTCAATGTGCTGTTGACGGTTGCTTTGCTAAGCAGCTTAACAGTCTTTGAATTGCGACATCCAGATAGACATTTTTTAAACCCCTTGCCTGATTAATATAAAAGGCCTTGAAATCTTGCCATTTTGTATATTCTTCATACGGGCTTACGGCTTTCGCTACAGCATTCATTGAAGATTATCCAACCGCTTTGCTTCTTTAAAAAACTGACATATTTCCGCTTCATGCGTGCATTATCAGCGTGGTATTTTTCTTTATTGGTGCTATTACCTTAACTCACTGCTTATGGAAATATCATCCCGCTGTTTAGTTTTACACAATGGCCCCCGGCAAAAAATTGTGTATCTTAAATTTGGAAAACTTTGGGCAATTAGATTGTGCCAGCGACTTTCAGATGGCCTGCGAACAAGGCGTTCAGTAAATCAGTAGAGGGTTTTATATTTATTGTGAAATAGTCTATGACTGAATTTGGCTGGCAAGAAGAAAGGACTGCTGAACATGTCTCCCGTTAACCAGGCCAAAGGTAATTCAGGATGCAGCAAGAGACCAAAAAACGAGGACAAAAAAACGGCGGGCTAATGCCCGCCGTTCTTTTATTGCTACTTTCTTATCGTCAGATCATTAGAAAGAAGCCTTCACGCCCAGGAACATACGACGTCCAAGGGTGTCGTAATAACCGCCGTTGAATCCCCCTATAGATGGCAGGCTCGGCGAATTGGGGTTCTGACAACCCGGTGCGCTATTACATACCTGCAGACTTTCACTTGCAGGATAGCCCCTCTGAGTACCAACATTGGGTGGCTCCTCATCAAAGAGGTTGGTTATACCAGCACGAATGGTAATGCCCTCAGTGACGTTCCAGTTTGCTGCCAAATCGAACAGGTTATAGCTATCTGTATCGATCTCAGTACGAGGCGTGTAGGACAGGATAGATCCTGCTCCACCAGCAGATACTCGAGCATTATTGGCAATCAGAGCATCCTGCTGAGCCTGTGCTGCGGAAACAACCTCTGGCAGATGACGCCAGCGCAGAGTGACACTCCAGTTGTCTCTCATATAGCTGATGTTACCAAAAAGACGATAGTCATATGCGCCACCGTTTGTGCCAGACAGGTTCGGACCAAGTGAGCCTTTCCAGTCAACCGGCAGGTCAAACGACGCTGGCGACTCCCTGGTTAGATACTCGTTCAGGATCGTGGCATTTAGGCTCAGACCCAGGTTTCCTGACAGGCCAAACAGCTCCTGCAGGTCGCCGAACCAGTTTACCCCCACATCCATACCGGATGTTTCGATAGTAGCCTGATTGGTGTAGGACAACTGGGTGTTCAGCGCGTTGCCGTTGAACTGGTCGCGGGGAACCAGGGAGCACGCCACTGTTTGAGCCACGATAGCAGCCTCAGCAGGTGTGCTGACCTGGTTCGCACCAAAACAGCTGAATGCTGACTGGTCAATAGAATTTAGGGTAATGGCATCTTCAATTTCCACATTATAGTAGTCGAAAGAGAAGTTCAGGCCACGAGTCCAGGCATTGTCCCAAGGCGAGGAGATTACCGCACCCAATGTCCAAGTGTCCGCTGTTTCTGAGGTCAGGTCACGATTACCCCTCTGGATTACCCAGGCAAAACCACCACCAGCTCCCTGGTTGGTGAAGTCATTGCCGTTGTTGTAGTACTGAGTTACAGCGGGACTGCCTGGTCCACCCATCAAGGCCTGACAAATCAGCAAGGTGCTGTCGGCACCGGCCTGGGTTTGACCGGCAGCCAGGGCAGGTGGTGTTTCATCTGGTCCGGTAACCGGGTCTATGGCCAAAGTAGTACCACCAGCACCATAGGGTGCGTTGGCACGTGGAGAACAGGGATCGCCGAAGTTGCCACCACCGGTAAAGACTTCCTGCGGATTCAAGAACAACTCACCCACGTTGGGGGCACGGGTCGCGCGGTTAAAGCCACCACGAACACGAGCAAAATCGTTGATCTGCCAGTTGGCCAGGGCCTTCCAGGTAGTCTGTTCGTCCACTTCATTATAATCGGAGTAACGAGCACCGAGTTCCAGTTCCAGCATCTCAATGCCTGGGAGGTCAGCCACCACGGGAACCAGTAGCTCCATGTAGTAGTCTTTCACAGAAGTACTGGCATCAAGATAGCCGGTCGGGTAAACACCAACCACCTGATCGGTAAATGAGTCCTGCGACTGCAGGATGTCCGGTACGAACTGAGCTTCGTTGTCACGATCCTGGTAACCGGCGGCGAAGCGTGCTTCACCGGCAGGCAGTTCGATCAACGAACCCTGCACGTTGATTTCGATGATGTCCTGCTGATTGGACGCACGTGTCTGCAGGGTCGCATTAACGGCGTTAAAGCAGTCCTCGGACAGAGGCTGGTCGCCACTGAAGAAGGTGTCATAGAAACCTGATTCACAGGTGTAGTCACCAGCACCGAAGCTTGGACGTACCGTTCGTACGATACGGGCATCGGCTGCTGAGCTTCCTACAGCATAAAACAGGTTGCCAGTGCCGCTGGCACCACGACCATAGTCAGGCTGATTTACAACTGTACGATAGCGCGACAGCGAAAGGTTACCGGCGGCGTTATTGTAAGTCGCGGATTCACCGTGAGAATAGTAGACCTCACCAGTCCAGTCTTTGATTGGCAAGTCGATATCTAGACCAAATTCCAGTTGCCACACTTCATTGGTGTTGAAGGTGCTTCGAGGAGGCAGGCTGTTCAGCGGGTTCCAGTTGGGCTGCCAGACGCCGGAAGGGTCCGGACGGGCGTTCAGCATCAGAGCCAATTCCGGGGGTACCGGGAACTGGGCACCGGGTGTGCCGGTTGGTATAAAGCTTGGGTTCGGGAAAGCACCCGGATTGGCGGCTATACCGGCTAGAACCGCAGAATCAGTATAATCGAGATTCGGGTCTATCGGGCTATCTGTAGTGGGATTATAGGGAATATGGGCTTCCCATCCACTAATGGCGTTTGTACCGAACAGCAGGGTTTCAGTACGGCTTTGGGCAAAGGTCGCACGGCCAAAGGCGGTCACTTTGTCAGTAATATCAAAAGTACCGTTGGCAAAGAACGACCAGCGATCCTGTGGTGCAGAGGCAAAGGACTGGGTGTTGTTCCACTTCAGTACTTCATTGGTGGTCTGACCGGAAGGATCCTTATTGTTGTTCACAATTCGTGGCTGGTAATCCAAGCCACTGGTATCAATCTTGGCGCGGGATTCACCAACGGCATTGCCGGAAACAAATACCGTGCCGTCAGGGTTGAAGTTCATGTTGCCGGGGTTTGGTCCAAAGGAGCCGAAGAATGAACGGGGATCAACGCCGCCATACAGGGCTTTCAGGGCGTTAATGCTGGGGTAGTTTGGAAAGATAAAACCGGCTGAGTTGACACCCTGCAGGAAGAAGAAAGAACCTGCAGTCTGGGGATTCTGCCAGTAATCAGTGTAGTGATCACGATTTCTCTGCAGAGCTTCTCCTCTGCTGTACTGTTCCATACCCAGCGTCACGTTGCCGCGACCGTCGCCAAAGTTGCCACCTAGGATGGCTGACACACGGTATTCGTCACCGTCGTTGGCATCCTGAACACCATACTGCACGTCAAATTCAAAACCTTCGAAGTTGTTGCGCAGGATGAAGTTGGTAACACCGCCGATGGCGTCAGCACCATATACCGCCGAAGCACCGCCGGTAATAGTCTCAACACGCTCAACCAGAGCAGAGGGAACACCGTTAACGTCGGTGACCATCAGGGCGTTGATGGGGGTAGGACGTTTGCCGTTAACCAGTACCAGGCTTCGGTTGGGTCCAAAACCGCGCAGTGAGATGGAAGCGACACCTACCGAGTTAACCGGGGTAATCTGTACATCACCCTGGGTAGTTGTTGGTGAAGCAGCCGGATTGTATTCAGGCAACTGGTTCAGGTATGACTCAATGTTCATGCCTGTCTGGGTTTCAAAGTCCGCCTGGTCAACCGTAGTGATCGGGCTGTTGGATTCAAAGTCACGACGCACAATACGTGAACCTGTAACAACAATTTCTTCCAGCGACTCATCATCCTGGGCAAGAGCAAGATCCGCGTACGAAACACCGAAGGTCGTGAGCAGCGTGGACGCTACAACACCCAGTCGGAGTTTGCTAATGCGGGGTTTTGTGAATGCTTGATTCATAGGTAGTCCCCATATTTTTGGTGGAAATAGTATGTCTTTATGCATAGTTTATGCATAGAAGGAGAGTGCGATAAGGTCAGAGCAGGTGACCTAGCCTTCCCTTTGACTTGTGATTTTTTTTGCTTCACCAAGCAATAGGAAGAATAAGCCTATCGCTGCTGATTTCCCATTGTCATAGTTTTTGGTATTAGGTCAATAAGAAAAACTAAAAAAGCCTTGCTATGAAGCCAATTAAATAGGAGACACAACACCAAATCGTAACTCAAGGATACATAGTCAAAAGGAGATCATTACCACTCTTCACATCTTCCTCAAGAGGAAGTATACATGCATAGTTAGCCAATAGAAAACAATAGTTTACTGGCTTATTGCGACAAGAAACCGAGGTGTTTCCCGAATGTTCTCCCAGCCCTAAATTGGTGTGAATCACGACAGGAAGCTGTTTCGCTGTACCATCAGCTGGAATTGAATGCGCCGCAGAATGACAACGTCAGGAAAATCAGTTTCATGAAGTTAACTCCTCAAGCTGCTGAAAAAGATATATACGTGACTTTCAATTGGTATCGGGCGTGTGCAGTTTGTTGCTCATTTACGGACTCTGCGCCCAGACCGTTAGCTTTGAGGATTGCCGGCAAACAGGATAGCAAGAGCCGCTAACGCTGTTATCGTAAGAACTGCGAACGGCAATCTGCTTGTCAAACCAGTTATGTCCCAGATAATTGCAATCTTCGGGGCTGGCCAGCAGAGAGTCTCGGTGACAATTGCGGTTGTAACAAAATATATGAGTCTGTATGAACGGGGACTGAAGATTAGTGTATGTTAGCCTCAACAGGCCAATCATTCAGAATTTAACTAGATATGCCATCAAGTTATAGCCTGAGATCAGTCAATACGCCTGACCTGGATAAAACTTTTTAGGCGTTCATTGGAGAGACGATAATTATCACCCCAGAAGGCACTATAGATTCTGACTGTATCACCAGCTTTTAGCATGAAAGGCTTACTATCGGCTTGTCGCCAGACCTGACCACTCTCCAGGGTAATTTCCAGCTTGTTAATGACATAAAATCTAACCGAGACCACAGTATCTCTTAACTCCTGCTCTCCTTTGTCATTTTCTACAACCCGTGCAGACTGGCTATTGCCTCGACCAAAGGAATCCGTATCTGCGGTACCCTGCTCGACTTTATCTTTAACCGCAGGAGGCTCTTCCTGCATGACAACCTGTTCTTCGTCCTCACCACCAAAGGGCCAGATTCGTCGATATAAGGGCTTTTTATCCTGCCTACTTCTTACCACTGCCTCGACATTGCCGGGCTTATCAGAAGCCGGCATCGGCTCTGTTAATGGCTCGCTGGCAGAAGGAGTTGTATTTACAACCGGTTGCGGTCGGCTAATGACAGGCAAACGTTCGACAGATGTCTCTTCGCTGTCCTGCTCTAATTGATCATAACAGCGGTAACGGGCCTCCGTATTCTGAATTTGCCGGCAATCCTCAAAGGTTACGGTCTGGGCGGAGAGTCCGGAAACGAGCAACAAACTGCACATTCCCAATACCAAGCTGAAAGTCACGAACCTGGCTAAAGCGGAATATTGAGGAATTAACTTCATGAAGCCTATTTCCCTGACATTGTAATTATTGGATCCATTCTATCCCAGATGGTGGTTTAGCAAAACTAAGCCAGCTTAGTGCCGTAAATCTCACTATTTTCCTGCAGAACTCTAGAAACCTGGCCAGAACGAAACTAGCCACGTCATTTTAAACATTGGACCTTATCATCATATTGCCGGCATTGGTCCATAAGCCCAGAGTCAAACTCAGCCGCCTTCAAGGAGCCTTAACCTCCAACAGCAAGTACGGTTAATCATCACCGAGTGTGATGCGTGCTAAGGGACCTGTGAAGATTATTGCCTGCAATTGTGGGCCCTCTGGTCATCAAGAAGATTCTGGATCATTTTAAAGCCTAAGAATCAGGGCAAGATACTCTGCCCACCAACCGCTGCCCGGCGGTACCCCCCCTTCTGCCGGGATGTAATCAAACTCTTGTTGACTGGCAACCAGCAACATCACAGACGATGCGACAAAGGGGATTGCAGGAGAATGTTGGTGCCCAGTTCCATGACGAGCGGGCTTGATGAGCAAAGCGTTGGATTCATGGGACTCAAGAAGCAGCTTGAGAGCCATGTTCAGGCAGCGTAGCTAAATAACGGCTTCGTATCAGCCAGTTACCCTAATAGGTGAACTGCCTGCGATTAGCCGTTTACTCTACCTACTCATAGATTGTGGCACGCTAAGCATTGCTACCAAATAAAGAATTTATTTTTATTTTTCAGTGGGTTAAACGAAATATTCTATCTCTTGGTCCCACCAAACCCTAAAAAACCACCAGACCGTCGGTTTTTTATGGTTTGGCTGCGCAGTGCTTAGAATCGCGAAACGTCACTAGAAGGCCGATACAGATATAACTATCGACTTAGAGCAGAAACTCGTCACGGGTTCTGTGGCTGGCCTTGAAGGCGCCGCCCAGTGCAGTGGTCTGGGTCGCGGAGGCTGCATCCATCACGCCGCGTGATTTAACACAGTAGTGCGTAGCTTCGATACTGACGGCGACGTCGTCAGTTTTCAGTAATGTTTGCAGGGCTACCAGGATTTGTTGGGTCAGCCTTTCCTGCACCTGCGGTCGCTGAGCAAAGAAGCGAACGATGCGATTTATCTTGGAAAGTCCGATTATCTTGTCGCCCGGGATATAGGCTACCTTGGCCGCGCCGTCAATGGTCACAAAGTGATGTTCACAGGTACTGATCAGGCTGATCTCTTTGACCTTGACCATCTCGTCAACTTTCATCTTGTTTTCGATGACAGTTATTTTAGGGAACTGGGTGTAGTCGAGTCCGGAAAATATTTCATGGACGTACATCTTGGCAATGCGATGGGGCGTTTCCTGCAGACTGTCGTCCGACAAATCCAGGCCCAACGTTTTCATGATGGTCGCCACAGACTCTTTGATCTTTTCGTATTTCTGCTCGTTATCAATACTGTGTGGAACCATAGGCGTTTCCAATCCGTGCGCCACGAGGGCATCACGAACTAGCAGGGCCTCCAGACTGAAGCTGGAATTTGTAGATTTATGGGCTTTCACCAGTGCCTGGTTCATGATCTTTTCCTTTTCTGTTTATTTGCGTCTTGTTGCGTCTTATCGTGTTACGGGAAGAAAACGCGACCGGATTCACCCTGTTTTCAGTTGCCGGCCGCCATCAAGTGGCAGATTTCGCCCGGTGATGTATTTGCTGTTGAGCAGCAATTGGACAGCTTCGATTCCTTCCCGAGCACCCGGGCCGGGAGGTAACAGTGATTTTTTTACGACACGCTTTCTGTATTCCTCGTCATCTGATTCCCTGAACATCAGCAAGGCGGGAGCAATACTGTTGACCTTTACAGCGGGAGCCAGTTTGGTGGCAAAAGACAGCGTCATGTTGTGCAACGCGGCTTTGCTCGCCGCATAGGCAATGTGCTTGCTGCTGCCTCTTTCGGCAACGTAATCGGTGAGATGGATGATATCTGCCATACCGTACTGCTGAGCACCAGCTGCAAGCAGATTTTCAAAAGCCAGATTGATCAGGTAGGGCGCCTGCACATGCACTGCCCAGTTTGCTTCCAGCACCTCTGCAGGTGCATTTTCCTGCGACTCTGGCAGCCAGTCGGAGGCATTGTGAATAACAGCCCGCAGTGCAGAAAATTCGGCACATACCTTGTCAATGAAAGCAGACGTCCTGTCGGCACTGGAAAAGTCCGCCTGGATGCAGGTAATGCCAGCATCTGCCATTTCAGTCAGGCTGTCGCGCTGGCGCCGATAGGTGATAGTGACACTGTAGCCTGCATCATGCAGCGCGAAAGCAAGTGCCCGACCAAAACGCTGAGCGCCACCGGTAATAAGCACATTACCGGTCATCAGGGACGACTGGCAGAAAGGGTAACCGAGACAGAATCTGCAAACCGCAGGGCATGAGGTTTGTCGACCCTCACTTTTGCCCGGGTCGCCATGTCGTTTTCCATCAGGAACTGCAGCAGGTCCTCAGCCAGTTTTTCCAGCAGACGAAAACGTCCTTCCTCGACATGTCGAATAATCTGCTTGGTGATAATTTTGTAATTCAGGGCATTGGTTTCGTCATCGCTACTGCAGGCTTCATCGGCGCGATAGGCCAGCTCACAGTTGATGACAACGTCCTGCTGCTTGCTCAGCTCTTCTGGGTTAAACCCTATGTAGGTGCGCAGACGCAGATCGGTGATGTTGATGACCGCATCATCGCGTTTCCAGCTGCCATTAGGTTTTGTATGCAGCGGGGTATTTAAAGAATGTACATTAGGCACGAGTATCTCCTTTTTTGTTTTTTATACGGAGGTATTCACGATTCAGACTCATCCCGGCGATCTGCAGACAGTACCGAGCCGTAGAACAAAATGCAGATACAAGGAGAAACCATGCCGGAAGGTCCTGAGATCAGGCTCGCTGCAGACAAAGTGGAAAAAGCGCTTAAGGGGCAAGCACTTACTGAAGTTTTTTTTGCCTTTGAACATCTTCAGCATTTTGCTGAACAGTTTACAGGTGCAACAGTGACGGGACTGGAGACGCGGGGCAAGGCCCTGCTGACCCATACAGATCAGGGCCTCACCATTTACAGTCACAACCAGTTATACGGCCGCTGGATGGTCAGGAAATCCGGAGAGTTGCCAAACACCAGCCGGCAGCTGCGACTGGCACTGCATAACACTACCCATTCAGCCTACCTCTTCAGCGCCTCCGATATCGAGGTGCTGGAAACTGCAAATCTTTTACTGCATCCATTTCTGGCGCGCATAGGCCCGGATATCCTTGGGGCTGGTGCAGACGACATCAAAACGCAAATTCACGATCCAAGATTTGCGCGGCGTCGCCTAGGTCATTTACTGCTGGACCAGGCCTTTCTGGCAGGAATGGGTAATTACCTCAGGAGCGAAGCCCTGTTTGTGGCTGGCCTCGACCCGCTTAAGCGACCCGTGGATTGCAGTGATGAAGAGCTGGATAGCCTGGCAGAGACCGTTTGTAAACTGGCACGACAGTCTTATCGGCATGGGGGCATTACCAATGACCTGACGCTTGCCAGGCAGCTGAAAAGTGAGGGTGTGCCCAGAAGAGAATTCCGGCACTGGGTGTTTAGCCGGGAAGGCAAAGCCTGTCATCGCTGTGGTGATACTGTCAGAAAGATTTCAGTGGCGACGCGCCGGCTTTACTATTGTGGTCACTGCCAGCCGCCTGCCTGAAACCCGGTAAAGTGAACGCTGTCTGATACAGCGTTTTTTATGTCGGCAGCTTTTGCCGATCGATGATGGCAGCAGAGACTGAATCAGGGAGTCGAATCCGCCTGCAGTTGCTCCAGCAACTCGATCGTGTCTTCCTTGCGTGTCGGTCGCCGCGCGCCGGTCAGGACGCCATTGGCCCAGTCGATTGGTGTGCGGCCCTCATTGTCAGCGACCTCCAGCAGAGCACCGTTTTCCGCCAGGAAACGAATGATGTCGTTTGAACCGCGATTGGCGGCGCCGTGAATGGCGCGCAGGCCCATTTCGTTGACCGCGTTGATGTCATTGCCTAGGGCATGCGTCAGTTTGACCGTTTCCAGCAGGGCCTGCGGACCTTCATCCGTGGTTTCCGCTTCTGCCCATGTGACACCGGCAGCCACCATCAGCGGTGTGGTGCCGCCGACTGTGGTGATATTCGGATCGGCACCGTGATCGAGCAGCAGGTGCAGCACTTTCAGGTCGCCGGCAATGGCGGCGCGCAGGAACGGGGTCTGGCCGGTCATATCCACCCAACCATTAAAACCGGTGCCGGCAATGAAACGGCGTTCCGGGACGAATTCCCTGATTCGCGTATTCGGATCCGCGCCTTCCGCCAGCAGGGTTTCGATCAGCGCCAGTGCCACTTCCCGATCCACCTTGTTGGCAGTCTGTGTCACGGAAAACTCCAGGTTGCGGATATCAATGGCAGCCCACAGGGGCGTCTGGCCATACCAGTCCTGGGCATTGATGTCCGCGCCTGCTGCCACCAGGTATTGCGCAATTTCCAGGTGATCACTTTTTCCTGTGCGGTTCACATTAACGATGCTGTGATTGAGGATGGCGTTGATCAGTGGCGTGATGCCGTTGGCATCTTCCACATTGATGTCAGCCCCGGCCTCCACCAGCAGGCGAGTCAGGGCGAGGCTGCCCTGGCGGGTGGCAAACAGCAGTGGTGTCTTCATGCCGGTGATGGGATAGCGCATGCCGCGATCCGGCAACCCGGAACGGTTGATGCCAACGCCCTGCGAAGTCCCCACGGGCACTTCACTGGGAAACACATTGCGGTGCACTTCACCAGCCAGGCTTTGCGCGTTGATGTCCGCGCCGGCAGCGAGCAGTCGCCGCACCAGCAGATCATTCTCTTCACGTACGGCCAGCATCAGCGCGGTTTGGCCGTAATGCTCATCGCGCGCATCAACCGGCACACCATGAGCCAGCAACATATTCACCAGGTCGATATCGCCCTGCCGTGTCGCCAGCATCAGCGGCGGCTCACCGGCAGCATCAGGCAATTCCGCATCGGCCCCGGCAGCCAGCAACTGTTCGACCATGTCGGCATGACGTTCGATCACCGCGATATGCAGCGGGGCCTGGCCATAGCGGTTACGGGCGTTGACGTCCGCTGCTGCCCTGAGCAGCACATTGACCATGGGTGTGTCATTGAAATGCACGGCCCAGTGCAGTGCAGGTGACCCATACAGACCCAGGCCGTTTACATCCTGTTCCTGCCGCAGCAGGGTGGTCACCCTGTCGATATCGCGCTGCCGGGCGGCTTCCGCGACCGGTGAGACTTCAGCGTTACCGACCACCGATACCGTGAGTGGCTGGGCAAGCGTGCCGGTGCCCGCCATCATGGCACCCACCAGGGCCGCATGCAGGCAATATCGGATGAGTGATGTTGTCATATTGTGCGCTCGCTGCATCAGATCGGCACGGTGCCATTACTGTCGGCAAAGCGGTCTACGGGCACGTCCAGTTTGTCGAGCATGGTGACCAGCAGGTTGGCAATCGGCGTGCCGTCTGCCATCCGGATATGCTGGTTGCCGGTAACCCGCCCGGAAGCACCTCCAGCCAGGACAATCGGCAGACCCTGGTGGTCGTGATCCTGAGAATTGCCCATGCCGCTGCCATAGAGCACCAGCGAATGATCCAGCAGGCTGCCTTCGCCATCGGGTGTGGCTGCCAGCCGTTCGACAAAGTAGGTCATGGCATGCTGCAGATGATAGGCATTGAGCAGCGACAACCGGTCCATGTTTTCCTGGATGTCCATGTGGTGCGAGCAGTTGTGAAAGCCTTCGTTCACGCCGCTTTCCGGAAAAGCACGGTTACTCAGTTCCTGTGCCAGCATCATGCTGGAGACCCGGGTCAGATCGGCCTGCCAGGCCAGCGTCATCAGGTCGATCATGATCTTCACGTGATCCTCGAAATGTTCCGGCACACCGGTCGGGCGCTCCGGCAGATCCAGTTCCACCGGCAAGGCATCCACTTCCAGGGTCAGCCGGCGCTCGACCTCGCGCACATCGTTGAGGTACTGCTCCATGCGCACCTGGTCGGCGGCGGGCAGCGTTTTGTGCAGCGCGTTGAGCTCTTCCCGCACCACATCCAGTATGGTGCCGGTCTGTGCACGGCGGGCGGCGCGTTCTTCGGGCGAGCTGCCATCACCGAACAAACGTTCAAATACCACGCGCGGATTGACCTGCATCGGCATCGGGTTGTTCGGCGTGCGGTAGGAAATGGAGGCACGACCCTCCAGCGACATTTCCAGGGACGGCAGCTGAGTGTCCTGCCCGATGGCATCCGCGGCGATCTGGTCCATCGACGTCGGAGAAGGCCCGGTCCCCTGGGCCACGCCCGTCATCCAGCAGCCGGAGGAACGACGATGATGACCGCCGGCAGAGGGATCACCGATATCCGCCGCCGGCAGCGACAGACCACTGACAACGTTGATGTACTGCCGATAAGGTTCGAGGGATTTCAGCGTCGGGCTGAAGGTAAAATCCTTGCCGGTGGTCGTCGGAATCCAGTTCGACTGGACTGACCCATGCGGGATATAGATACAGGCCAGGCGCGATTGCGGTTTGCCGGATTCGGCGGCGCGCAGCAGCCCGGCAGGAAACATGGACTCCAGCAGGGGCAAGGCCAGGGTGACACCGCTGCCACGAAGCAGCTTGCGGCGGGACAGGTGTTTGCGGGTTAAAAAATGCATGCGTGTATCCTGTGTCCAGCGACGTTGTCAGCAGCCAGTCCTGGCTGGCGTTCATCAAGCATCCGGTAAAAAAATCCTGAAACCATCATGTGCCCGGCCTCATTCCTGCGCCAGCGAGCCGGCATCCGCGCCCAGCGCGATGCGCTGCCGGAACGGATCGCTCTTCACGATCGCCTGCACCAGGGCCTGCCAGGTAAAGTTGTCAGCCGCGGCCTCGCGCACGATACGCCGCACTGACGGCATGTCGGTATGTCGCACTTCCCGGCCCAGCGCATAGGTCAGCAGGCGCTCGCTGATGGACGCCATAAACGCATCCGGCCGGTCCAGCAGTGCGGCCCGCAAGGTATCCGGACCATCCACGTACGTGCCATCCACCATGCTGGAAGCGGTGTTGATCGGCAGGCCGTTGTCGAGTTCACGCCAGCGTCCCACCAGGTCGAAATTTTCCAGGGCAAAACCGACCGGATCCATGATCTGGTGACAGCTGGCACAGGTTGGATTGGCGCGATGCATTTCCAGTTTCTGGCGCAGCGTCTCCGCTTTCACCTGCCCGTCGGCTGACGGCCCGTCGAGATCCGTTTCCACCCCGGGAGGCGGCAGCGGCACATGGGCGCCGAGAATATTTTCCACGATCCAGGCGCCACGAATCACCGGTGATGTCCGGTCCGGCACCGAGGTCGCGGTCAGCACACTGGCATGGCCCAGCACACCCCGGCGCGGGCTGCCGGCCGGCAGCTCAACCTGGCGCATATAACCGCCCCTCACGCCCTCGATACCGTAGTGGGCAGCCAGGCGCTCGTTGAGGTAGGTATAGTCGGCATCCAGCAGACTCAGCAAGTTACGGTCCTCGTGATGCAGGCTGCGGAAAAATGCCAGGGTTTCCTGACGCATGGCCTCACGCAGGGATTCATCGAAGGCTGGATCCTGCGGTGTCGATTCGGCCAGCTCGCGCAGTTTCAGCCACTGGCCAACAAAGTTTTCGATCAGGGCATTCGCCCGCGGATCGGCCAGCATGCGGGTCACTTCAGCAGCCAGCACGTCCTCGTCCTGCAGCCGGCCATTGGCCGCCAGGGCAAGCAGGGTGGCATCGGGAATGCTGCTCCACAGGAAAAACGACAATCGGGTCGCCAGTTCAAAATCGCTGATGCGGTACACCTCACCAGGCAGTACGCCTTCGGGCTCTGCCTCGAAGCGATAGAGGAATTTCGGGTCTACCAGCAGCCAGGTCAGCGCGCTTTCGATTCCGCTTTCAAAATCGCCACCGGGCGCCTGGCGGCCCATGTCGTAAAAACGCATCAGGGTGTCGACCTGGCGGTCCTGCACATTCACCGGGCGGCGGTAGGCGCGGGTGGCGAGCTGGCTGAGAATCTGCCGGGCACAGGCTGGCTCCGCAGCAGGGTTCTGCGGTTCACAAGTAAAGATGGCTTGCCTGCTGGGCGTCTCACCGGGACCGGTGATGTTGTAGGGACCGTCAATTTCGATGCCCTGGACGGTGCCGGTGCTGGCATTGCTGTCGGCAAGGTAAAACTCACCGGCACCGACACAACGCTGTTCATCGATCATGGCCAGCATGATGGTGTGCTCGCCGGCGGGGACATGCAGGCGAAACTGCTGGGGGTTCTGGACCGGGACGGGAATGCCGTTGAAGGACACTTCCAGGGTGGGGCCGCCGCACCAGATCATGCGGCCGATGTCATTGCCACGACCGGCCACCGGAATGTTGGCCGACACGTCAAAGGCGTACTCGCCATCGACGGGAAAATAATGCTCGATGGCCATGCCGCCGCGGGTGCCGAGCGGCAAACCTTCGACATAGGCCTGCTGGGCACTGCGATTGCCGGCGGAGTACTCCACCTGGGTTGGTGCGGTATTCACATCACCGATTGCCTGCCGACTGATCTGCATGGCGACTGACAGGTAACCTTCCAGCAGCGTGGGCGACATGGTCAGCGCCTCAGCCATGTTGTCGAAGCCCCCGGTAATCGGGTCTGCGGGCAGCGTACGCACGAGGTCGGCGGCATCAAAAGCCAGCAGGTCCTGAATGGCATTACGGTATTCCGTACGATTGAGGCGGGCCACCGGTTCGGCACCGGGATCGGGTGACATTTGCCATGCCAGGTCGAGACCACTGCCCAGCCAGCTCACCATGCCATCCAGTGCGTCCCGGGGCGGACGCGGCTCCCCCTGGGGCGGCATCAGGCCAGCACGAATCTTGCGGATGGCTTCTTCCCACACCGAGGCATCATGGGACAGCTCATCCAGCAGAAGCAGATCAAAGGCGACTTCGCCGGCCCAGTCGGTGGAGTTATGACAGCCTATGCAGTAACGCTCCAGCAAGGCCAGTTCGTCGTCACTGCCACGGACCCACGACGCAAAGGCATCGGCATTGTCAGCGGCCCGCGACATGCCGGCTTCAGCAGCCAAAGCCGCCGGTCCCAGGCATAACCCGAGGGCAAGCCAGACGGGAGAAAGACGTGGTGCCCTGAAAGTCATAGGCCGGATGATCCCCAATGGTTTCAGCAACTGTCAAGCCGTTGCCTGAAATGTCGTTCACGGACGCTGTTCTCCAAACGCCTATGTCACAGACAATCCGTTTGGCACTTATTATTCAATTTATTCGATGCTGTCAGTCCGTGACACCAAGCTTTTCGAAAGCCGGTTTATTTTGCAAGCTGCCCCCGCATATTGCCAGCTTTCATCCTCATTATTTGCATATTGAATCCGGGTCATGGCCCGTCATAGTGTCGGGCGCCAACACTGAATCACGTTAATCCCCTATTCCTTCAATAGCGGTGTGTGGAGACTGGTGACGTTCACAGGGGCTGACCAGGCAGCAGCTTCGGACATCAGACAAGTCAATTTCCGGCCCGCGCACCCGCTTTCAATGGCCCGGCTGACTGCGATTCAGACAGGTGCACCAATATAGCCTGTGGTATCATTTCCGCCACCCTGAATACCGTTGCCAGCTAGGAACACCACATTTTGCGCACCAACTTGTTCAAACTGTGTCTTGCCCTGTGCCTGACCGTAGGCGTGCACACCGCCCTGTTCGCCCAAACCCGTCCTGATTTTACCGGTGTCTGGCAGCTGGCCAGCCCACCCATGACCAGTGCGCAGGGCTATCCTGAACTCGACCTGACGCCGGCAGGCCAGCGCAAGGTCGATGCCTATCGCAGTCTGGTGGACCCGGTCGGTGACAGCCCGACCCTCTGGTGTGTCACCCACGGCATGCCGGAAATCATGATGGGCGGTGGTGGCTATCCGCTGGAAGTGATCCACAAACCTGACCAGGTCACGCTCATCAACGAATGGCAGAGTGAAACCCGCCGCGTCTTCCTAGGCGACCGCATTGAATCGAGCGAGTCCATCTTTCCGTCCCGGCAGGGTTATTCCACCGGTCACTGGGAAGGCGAGGTGCTGGTGGTCGAAACCCGGCATTTGCAGGAGATGGTCGACTCGCGTTTTCCCCACAGCGCCGACACCGTTATTACCGAACGCTTCAGCCTGACCCACGATGCCGACGGCATACCACGCCTGGTTGCCGATACCGTTATGCACGATCCGCTGTGGCATGAAGCTCCCCTGTCCTACCGCCTCGAATGGACACCATCGCCCCTGGGCTGGATGCAGCCCTATGAATGCATGGAAGAACGCTGGCTGGAACGACTTGATGAACTGGCCACCCAGTAAGCTGGTACTGATCCGCTTCCTGTTACCGGCATAACAGTCATGACCGCCAATCCCCTTGCCATAGGCTTGCTGCAACCGGCGGATGCTGAACGAGCTGCTAGCCGGACTGGTTGCGCACACGCTGGGACGACACGCTGGGTGCCGGTTGCAACATCATATTGCTGCCGGTGATTCGTGATCTGCCTGCCGCCGACCAGGTGTTTGACCTGGACTCCTACGACACCCTGCCGGTCAATGCCTTTACCCGCAAAGCCCACAGAGGCCTGAGCAGCCAGGAATGACCAAGTGTCACAGCGGTCATTCCGCCTGTGCTGTCCTGTCCGGTGACGGATGCCGTCAAATACCGCATGCTCGAGGAAGCCGCCCAGTGGGCCAAGTACCAGGGCATGCAGACCCTGTTGCTGGATCTCGACTGGCTGCCGGACAATACCACCGAAACGGCCGCATTCATCGCCAGACTGCTCGACGAGACCCGCTATGAAGGCCTGCATTTTGCCTTGCGCATGCCCGACACCGAAGACCAATGGGGCAGGTGGTGGATCATACGGCGATGCATAATCCGGACGGGCGTTCGGCCACCATTGCCCTATGAGATGTGTGTGATGAAACCGCCGATAAACAGGCTCTGGAGGCTGGCATGTGGGCTGGTCTGGATCCTGCTGTTGGCGGGATGCGTCAGCGAATCGGCCACCGCTTTCAACACTATCGGCCCGACAGGAACCTTGCTGCGCCAGGCAGTCAGCTTCCAGGCCAATGTGTGTCACTACGATACGGGATTGACGCTGTATACCCAGGGCAGGTGTCCACCATCGGTACACACCAACGTCTATACCCGATGAAGTCCGCTACTCCAGCGCTTCCAGTTCGCCGCTTTTTTCCAGCCACTCTTCTTCCACTTCCTGCAGACTGGCAGCCAGCTTGGCACGGTCAAACAACAGGTCGCTGAGTTCGTCCTTACGATCATCATCATAGATGCCGGGATCAGCCAGTTTGCCTTCAATGTCAGCGACCCGGGCCTGTAGCTTTTCCATTTCCCGTTCCAGACGTTTGACGCGATCACGCAGGGGCTTGAGCTCGGCCCGGCGATCGGCGGCCTGCTGGCGCTGTTCTTTCCGGCTGGCGGTTGTTGCCGGGGGCTCGGCGCTGGTTTCTGCTACCGCAGCCGGTTTCTTCGCGGATGCCTTGCCATCGCCCAGGATCAGGCGTTCGTAGTCTTCCAGGTCACCGTCAAAGGCTTCCAGCTTGCCGCCGCGAACCAACAGGAACTGGTCTACGGTGTTGGCCAGCAGGTGACGATCATGCGAGACGATGATCATCGCGCCCTGGAATCCCTGCAGTCCCATTTCCAGGCTGTGGCACATTTCCAGGTCAAGATGGTTGGTCGGTTCATCCATGAGCAGCAGGTTCGGTTTCTGCCAGACCACAAGCGCCAGTCCCAGGCGCGATTTTTCCCCACCGGAAAAATGGCCGATGGTCTCGGTAACGCGATCGCCGCGAAAATCGAAACCACCAAGAAAGTCCCGGACTTCCTGTTCGCGCACACCGGGTTCAATGCGCTGGATGAGCTGCATGGGCGTGGCATTGCCATCGAGTTCATCGACCATGTGCTGGGCGTTGTAACCGATTTTCAGGTGATCGTTACGATGCAGCTTGCCGTGCATCAGCGGCATCTTGCCGGCCAGCACTTTCAGCAACGTGGACTTGCCCTGGCCGTTGGCACCGAGCAGACCAATACGGGAATCGGAACGGATATTGATGTTAAAGCCACTGATCAGGGGTTTGTCATATCCAAAACTGATGTCGTCACACGCCAGCAGCGATGGCGGCAATTTGTCGGGCTCGCGAAACTGGAACTGGAACGGCGAGTCCACATGTGCCGGCGCGATCTCCTCCATGCGCGCCAGCTCCTTCAGGCGGCTCTGCGCCTGCCGGGCCTTGGTGGCTTTGGCGCGGAAGCGCCGCACGAAATCCTCGATCTCTTTCTTGCGCGTCTGCTGCTTTTCATAAGCCGCCTGCTGCTGCGCCAGGCGCTCGGCCTTCTGGCGCTCATAAGCAGTGTAGTTGCCGCGCGAGAGAATCAGTTTTTTGTTTTCGACACTGGCGATGTGTGACACCACGGCATCGAGGAAGCTGCGGTCATGGGATACCAGCAGCAGGGTGCCCTGGTAACGCAGCAGCCACTGCTGCAGCCACAGGGTGGCTTCGAGGTCGAGGTGGTTGGTGGGCTCGTCAAGCAGGAGCAGGTCACTTGGCGTCATCAGCGCCTGAGCCAGGTTCAGGCGAATGCGCCAGCCGCCGGAAAACTCGTTCACGCTCTTATCGAACTCGGGCACCTTGAAGCCCAGCCCGGACAGCAACTGTTCGGCACGGTTACGGATGGACCAGGCATCCATGTTGTCCAGTTCACCGGTAAACCTGGCCACCTTGTGATCGTCCCCGGCCGCTTCGGCTTCCTGCAGCTTTTTTTCCGTCTCCCGAAACAAGGCATCGCCATCGATCACATATTCCACGGCGGCGCGGGTGGAACCGGCAGTTTCCTGCAGCATCTGCGCCTTGCGGATATCTTTCGGCATGTCGAGCTCGCCGGTGTCGGCTGACAGCTCGCCCATCAGCAAGCGGAACAGGCTGGTCTTGCCGCTGCCGTTCTTGCCGATGATGCCGATTTTCTGGCCGGCAAAGATGGCGAGGTCGGCATGGTCGAGCAGCAACTGGGTGCCGCGGCGCAGGGAAACTTGCTGGAGAGTGATCATGGTGTACTGCTGATGGGCATACGCCCGATTCGGGTGAAGCCGGCTATTCTAATGGGGCGACGGTGTTATGCAAATGGCGATGGTGGCGGTTCCGACAATCCCGGGAGGCGCCCTCTTATCGGGGCGGACTGGCGCCCCCCCTACTGCGGGAAAAGATCGTCGGCAGTGTAGCCCGCCCACTAACCCGGTGGTTGCCAGATCAACAGGCGTGACTGGCCATCCCGGCGATTGTCGCCGCGCCGGTTCGCTGCCCGGTTGCAGAAGAACAGGTCGTCATGGCCATCGCCGTTGAAGTCGGCCACTTCGATGTCAAAGCTGTTGCCATAGAGCGGCCTGGGCAGCGGCCCGGACTCGTCAGCCTCGGTGAACACGCCGGTGCCGTCATTAAGCAGTGAAATGACGTTGCCACCCACGCGGGTGATTTCTGAATGGGGCAGGATCACATCCATGTCGCCGTCATGATCCAGATCCACCACCTGCAGCGTGAAGTGATTGCGTTCACCCGCCGGGTAGTAGTTGGCCGGCACTTCGGTAAATACACCATCGCCATTGTTGAGCAGAAAGTAATCCTGCTGGCTGGTAGTGCGCGCAAACTGCACATTGGCTACCAGCAGGTCGAGGTCACGGTCACCATCGACATCCACCGCCCTGATCTCCCGGCTTTCGTCATCGATCTCTGGCAGGTTCTCCGCCGCCAGGATCAGCACGCCCTCCCCGTTATTGAGAAAAAGCTCATTCTGACCTTCGTTGGCGGTGATCACATCGAGGTCGCCGTCGTTATCCACATCGGCCAGCTCAATGTCCTGGGTGCGGCCGCTGTTTACCCAGCGGGTGTCGGTTTCATCGCTAAAGTTGGCGTTGCCGTCATTGATCAGCACCCGGTTGACGCCAATATTGCCGATGAGAATGTCGAGATCGCCGTCGTTGTCCAGGTCCAGGACAGCATGGCTGTTGGAAGTCCCCTCCGGACCGATGCGGTAGGATGAATTGACGTAGCTGCCGGGCTCAATCTGCAGAAAGAACTCGTTGGTCCTGTCGTCTTCACTGACAAAGAGCATGTCGAGGTCGCCATCGCCGTCAAAATCGGCCAGGTCGACCTCCTCGCTGTCATGCGCACTGACCGGCATGCTCTGGCTGCCGGCAATGACAAAGCGACCACCACCCTGGTTGATCATGAGCAGGTTGCGGTAAAACTCCATGGCCAGGGCAATGTCGATATCGCCATCACCGTCGACATCGCCGGCTGCCGCATCCAGGCACGGTCCGACCAGGGTCGGGATGCGGGTGTCCGTGACATCGCGGTACAGGACCTGGCCCAGGCCGGCGACCGGCAGGGCGGATAGGGCAGCAGTCAGTGCCATCGACAACGGGGCCCAGCGTATTGGGCGGGAGCGGATTTTCACGCCGCCCACGATAGCCTTGCCTGACTGCTACTGGCAAGCCCGCGCAGCGCAAGTCCCCGTAATGGCTCATTTTTCACATTTCAGCAAATAAGGAAAAATGGCGAACACTGGCGGGCGCCACTGGTATCTAGCGGTCTGATGCCTATACTACGGCCGTTCATTGAATACCTTTTCGCTCTGCGAAATACCAACATGATGACTCAAGGGGTTTCTATGTCATTTTCGAAAACACTGCTGCGTACCGCAGTGGCTTCTGCCGCCCTCGGCGCCCTCACTTTACCGGCCCAGGCCCACCATGGTTTTGGCCTGTTCCAGCTGGATATCAAGAAAGAGTGGGAAGGCACCCTGACCAAGATGAACCTGGTCAATCCGCATTCCTACATGGAACTGGACGTGGTTGAGGCGGACGGTAACGTCCTGCACATGCGCTGCGAAATGCGCGCTGCTACCCTGATCCGCCGGTCCGGCTGGTCCACCGACATGTTCAAGGTGGGTGCCCATGTGAAGATTGAAGGCAACCCGCACCGCGATGACCCGGAAGCCTGTTATATCGAAAACTTCACCATCGACAATGAAATCACCATGAACCGCAATGACCAGTTGCTGTCAGCCGAGCCGGTCGATACCTCGAATCGTCCCTACCGCCTGGCCGACGGACAGGTCAACCTGACCGGTGACTGGGCCGTGGAACAGCTGGTCCTGACCGTACCTCCGAGCGGTGGCAACGGCTCCATGATTCCGAAGAGCATGAGCCCGGATTTTGCCGCCGGCAGAATCACCATTGAAGAAGTGCGTGCAACCCAACCGCCGCGCCCGCGCGCTGTCTATACAGCCGGAGGCCAGGCAGCTGCCGATGCCTTCGACAGCCGCTCACCGGAAGACAATCCCTGGTTTGCCTGCAAGCCCACCAGCTTCATCCGCGACTGGACAGCAGACTGGCCGATCAACCGCTTTGAGCAGAAAACCCTGCCGGACGGTGAAAAGGTCATCGACATCACGTACGGCCTGTACAACTTCGACCGTCGTATTCACATCGGCATGACCGAGCACCCGGACAACCTGACTCTGAGCTATGCCGGTCATTCCATCGGCAACTGGGAAGGTGACACCCTGGTGGTCGACACCATCGGTTTCGAGCCAGGCGTGCTGTCGCCGCCGACCCGATCCAGCGACCAGATGCACATCGTCGAGCGCTTCTCCCTGGACCGTGAAAACATGGCTCTGAAACGCGAGTACACCGTGACCGACCCGGTCTACCTGGCGCAGCCCTATGAGAGCTATGACGTCATGTACCTGTCCGACGTACCGTTCGAAGCGCAGGAATGTGTCGAAATGACGCCGGAATTCGCCAACTAATCTCTTCTGCGCGCAAGTAACAGGCGGCAAGGTGACTTCACCTTGCCGCTTTTTTTTGTCAGCGTTTTCGAGATAGTGCTGCGAACCTACCGTTCGGGGCTAAAGCCCCTCCCACACCGGACCACTGCCTCGAGCCTGATGAGGAATGTTTTGTAGGTCGACATAGGACCGCAGGTCCGTTTGCCGACAGTGTCATTGTACGACCGGGTTCATGTCGGCAAACGGCGCCCTGCGCCTATGCCGGCCTACATTACTGAAGCCAGAATGGATCTGTGGTCCGGTGTGGGAGGGGCTTTAGCCCCGAATAGCCAACCCAGCTACCTCTGGCCCAACCCCCCACTGCCGTATCCTGCTAGAATTCGCTTTCACTCATTCTCAAGATGCTTTTGCCATGCCTGTTCTGTATCTACTTCCCGGTCTGCTCTGTGATGCCCGCGTCTGGGTGCACCAGTGTGCACACCTCGCCGATCTCGTTGAATGCCGGGTACCGGACTTTCGGCAGTGTAATTCGCTGGATGCGATGGCGGATGTGGTGCTGGCAGATGCCCACGAGCGTTTCTACGTGGCCGGACACTCCATGGGGGGGCGTGTGGCCATGCAGGTACTGAGCAAGGCCCCCGAGCGCGTCATCAAGCTGGCCCTGCTCGATACCGGCATCCACCCGGCAGGCAACAGCAGCGGCGAACCGGAAAAACGCCAGGCCTTGATCGATCTCGCCGAACGCGAGGGCATGGCTGCGCTGGCCCGGCAGTGGGGTCTGCCCATGCTGCATCCTGACCGGCATTCGGACACCGACCTGGTTGACACTTTTTTCGGCATGATCGAAAGCTATTCGCTGGACAGCTACAAGGGCCAGGTCAAAGCCCTGCTTGAGCGACCGGACGCGAAACCCTTCCTGGCGCGGGCCCCCGCCGACACCCTGGTCCTGTGTGGCCGGGAAGACACCTGGAGCACACCGGCCCAGCATGAGGATATTGCCGCCGCCCTGCCGGATCATCCCGATGTGGTCGTGATCGAACACAGCGGGCATATGGTCAGCATGGAGCAACCTGACGCTGTCACGAAAGCCTTGCGGGACTGGCTCGAAAGGGAATAGGGGTTAGTAACTGCTTACTAGAATTATTGAATTGGTTTTACGCGGGCGCGTAAGCCTGGGTACCGGCAGCGGTGTTGGAAATCGGGATGTGGTCGTTGCGCTGCACTTCCCGCACTGGCCCCGGCAGGGTGTTGCGGGCCGCCAGCCACATGATGATCTCCAGCCCGGCGGTGCCTACTGCCTCGATGATGTCCTCACTGCTGAACTGCGTCAGCCAGTTCGGGTCAGCCTGCAGCGGACTGTCCATGAACTCCCGGTCAAATGTCGGGTTGAGGTGACCCGCCCGCTCGCCTTCGAGATTGAAAAGCCCGGCTTTTCCGGGCTTTTCTTTTTTTATTTTTGTCCCGGGACTGAATCAGGGCAAGGTATAGGCAATCAGCTCGCCGCCCGAGTTGGCACCGGCATGACTGACCGCCAGCACGATGTACTGCTTGCCTTCGTGCATGAAGGTCATCGGCGAACCGGTCTGGCGGGCCGGTAATTCCACATTGCCTTCGATGTCTTCACCGGTGGCCTTGTCATAAGCACGCAGCAGCGCAATTTCTTCACCATCGGCATTGGTATGCGTCGCCCCTTCGCCGGCTATCACCAGGCTGCCGGTGGTCAGGGTGCCGATAAAAATACGACCGTAGGAACCCAGACGATCGATGCCTTCCACACCGGCCAGCGCCGGATTGTTGCGTATATTGTCTGACGTGGTGCCATGGGTTTTCTGCCACAGCATTTCTCCGGTGTTCATGTCATAGGCCGTGATGCGGTCATACGGCGGCTTGATCAGCGGAATGGTGCCGGACAGGAAGTTGCCGCGTGGCGGACCAAAACCCGGACGTGGACCCAAGCCACCGGGACGCGGTCCCAGACCACCGCCCAGGCCCGGCGGGGCCGGTGGCGGCTCGTTGGCTTTCTCACCATCCGGTCCGCGGTTGAAGGGTTCCAGGTCGGCCGGAATATTGCGCAGGGTGAATACCGCGGTGTGGGAATGAATGTACAGGCGGTTGGTTTCCGGATCGAATGAACCGCCCGGCCAGTTGGCACCACCGACATCCGCCGGCAGCATCAGGGTACCAATGGGGCCACCCGGTCGGTCAACAGCCGGCGGGGTAAACAGCGGCCCCAGGGCGTACTGCTCGATAACCTGCTCGGCCTCGGCCCGCAGGGCCGGCGTCAGGTCGTTGAGATCGTCACGGGACATGCCCTGGCGATCAAAGGGTTCCGGCCAGGTCGGAAACGGCTGGGTCGGGCTGGTCTGTTCATAAGGCGATTCGGACTGCGGCACCGGGCGTTCCTCGATCGGCCAGATCGGCTCGCCGGTTTCCCGGTTCAGGACAAACAGGAACGCGGACTTGGTTGGCTGGGCAAGTGCCTTGATCACCTGCCCGTTCATGTTCATGTCAAACAGGATCGGGGCACAGGGCAGATCCCAGTCCCAGAGGCCGTGATGAATGGTCTGGTAGTGCCAGCGGCGCTCACCGGTACGGACATCCACGGCAACAATGGATTCGCCGAACAGGCCATCACCCGGCCGGCCGAAACCGTTGTAGTCGGCCGCCGCCATTTCCACCGGCAGGTATACCAGCCCCAGTTCCGGATCGGCACTCAGCTGCGACCAGACCCCGGCGTTGCCGTTTTCCTCGGCCTTGCCTTCCCAGGTCTCATAACCGAACTCACCGGCCAGCGGAATGGTGTGGAAAATCCACAGGCGCTCGCCGGTATGCACGTCATAGCCACGCACATAGCCACGCGTATCCCAGGTCGATTCCATGCTGCCGGAGGGACGGTGGGCAGCGCCCACCACGACAACGTCATTGACGACCAGCGGCGTGGCATTCAGGCCGATGTTGGAATCAACCAGATCGATGTCCTGGTCAAAATTCAGTTTCAGGTCGACAACGCCGTTGTCTCCGAAGGATTCCACCAGGCCTCCGGTTTTGGCATCGAGGGCTATCATGCGGTAGCCAGGTGTCACATAAATGATGCGCTGTTCACTGCCGTCCTCGCTTTCCCAGTAGGACAGCCCGCGTCCGGCGCCCTGGCGTGCAGCAGAATTACCGCGTGCGCCTTCATCCTCGCTGTGCATCCAGAGCATCTCGCCGGTGCCCGGGTTCATGGCAATCACGGCGCGGCGCTGGCCTGCCGTGGTGTAGAGCACGTTGTTGACGTACAACGGGGTGGCGGAATACAGATTGTCCGGTCGCGGGCCGAGGAAATCGGTACGCAGGCGCCAGGCAACCTGGAGATCCTTGAAATTGTCCGCATTGATCTGGTCGAGCGGTGAATAACGATGGCTGGCCAGGTTGGCACCATACGTTGTCCATTCGCCGTCCCGCTGTTCCGGGGTGATGTCGGACTGGGCATGGGCATGCCCTGCCAGCATCAGCAGGGTAGCAGGCAGCACCAGGTGGAAACGCGTCAGAAAGGCGTTGGCAGTAAACATTGGTATTCCCCCGCAAAACTTGTCTTTGTTTTTGTGGTTGCTGTTCGTGCTATCGGACGTTTGGGTGCTGCGGTCATTATCCGGCAGCCAGGCGACGTTACTTTGTTACTGGCCTGGTGGCGGTGTTTCAAACGGCATCCTGGCCAGCAGGGTGTTATCCGCTGCCAGCGGCTGGCTGCCCAGTGGCAGACCGTTGTACCAGAGTATGTAGGTCAGCAGGTCGACACTTTCCGCCTGGCTCAGGCTGCCGGGTTTTTCCGGTGGCATGGTCAGGATGCGATCGACCAGGGCCAGTAAAGGTTCACCATCCCACACACCGCTGAACTGTGGTCCGGCCAACGGTGGGGCCTGGTCCTGTCCGTTCATCATTTCCCCGTGACATGCCAGGCAATGCTGGTAATACAGGACCTGTCCGCGAATGGCCTGCTCTTCATTGTAAACACCATCACGTACAGACGGTACGCGCTCCTGGGCGATGACCGGAGTGGTTAGGGCATGGAAGCTGAACAGACCGGCCAGCGCGGCAGACGAGATGATTTTCACGAAAAAACGGTGTTCAGGTACGTATTTGCACACAGGTTAATGATCATATGATTGCCGCAATGTACGCCAACACACGACACCCGTCAAATACCGCCTGGGCCATATTTCTTGCCCATTTGCAGGGCAATTTGCTGTAACAACCTGGTCCGATATACTGCCTGCATGGAAGTCAAACTGTTCCCCAATCCGCGCCGACCCGGCGTCGGTCAACGCCCCAAGAAAGAAGCCCAGAGACCCCTGTTGCCCCAGCATGCCCGACTCTGTCCGGTGCTGGAAGCCGGCAGTGCCATGGGCGCACTGGTGTACCCGCCGCTGGAAAAGAACGAGCAGTTTTCCATCGGCTATGAGGGGGAAGGGATATACCAGTTTACCTACGCGGTGAATCCGACAGGCACACAGTGGGAGCAGGTGTTTGCCATTACCTACCGGCTGGCAGTCGGTGGCATCGGCATGCGCAAGGAAGACATTCAGTTGTTCGTGCCCGAGACGCCGGGCTTTCGTGAAACGGCGCAGGCCATCGCCCGCATGTTCATCGTGCCGGATGACATGGGCACCCCAACCGGTGGTGTCACCCTGCGTGGCGCGTACAACTTCCAGACCCCGGAGGGTTGGGATACCGTTTACTCCGGCATCATCAACAACATTGAACGCCCGATTGCCCCGGTGCTGACCATTCGCGTGGAAACGGACTGGCATATGCACGATACCGAATTCCGCTACGTGCTTTCCGAAGGCGAAACCATTTCAGTGTCACACAGCCTGCCAATCGGCCAGGTGTATTTCATTCCGCGTGAAGAGGTCTCGTTCAGGGATGGCACCGAAGCGGAAGCCGAGGCACGCCTTGCCACCAGCAAGGCGTTTTACGACACCAAGGCCACGCTCAAGAAGAAGACGCCTTACGGCCTCGAATACAGCCCGCATTACCAGCAGTTAAGCCGCGCGCAGAAGAAAAAAAATACCGACCATTAATTCGGTGACAGTTAACTTAATTCCCTTCAATCCGGTGAAATAATTTGGGGGATTTCGGGGGACAGTTTACCTATTCAGCTACTACCTATTCAGCTTCTAGTAAGAATTAATCAATGTACTGTCCCCAAAGTCTTCAAGAAGAACCTATTGAGTAAACTGTCCCCAAATTAGTTGTTGCGGTAATTCTCCAGATCATCTTCCCACAACCCACGACTGCAGGCGTATTCTGACGTGACGTCATCTGCCATGCGCTGGTAGTAGGCAATGCGGTGCTGGGGACCGTCATAGTAGGCGGGATCGGTGACGGTGAGATCGACCATCAGCACATCGTCATTGAGTGCCGGTACCACTCCAGCCAGGAAACCCTGGCGCTGGACAGGCATTTGATCCATTGTGGTCATGGAGAAGCGCTCGACAATACGGGCATCCTCACTGCGTGGCCAGGGCGCCAGTGGCCACGGTTCGAACATCTTTGTATCTACCACCAGGGTATCGCCATCCCACTCGCCGCTGGAGTGACCGACATTGGTCGGAAATGCGGTCTCGGGATGCGCGCGGCCGTCGATGAACACGCGCCGCACCTGCGTCTCCAGTTCGGCCACCATGAGAATCCTGGAATCATTCTGCACAAACTCGATGGGATAGGAGACCAGCGACAACATCACACCCGGCATGCCGGAGCCGACGCAGGCAGCGCCCGCTTCGGGCAGTTCACTGAACTGCGCGCGGAAAGCATCCAGCCGCTCACGGCCTTCCTCGCTGTACACCGGTGCGGTGCTGTCCCCGTCAGGATTGACCACACCCACAGCCATCCATACCCCTGACAGGTCAGGTGGCGATGCTTCAGCTGTCGTTTCAGGAACAGGTGCCGGTGCCGCGGATGGTGCCGGTGCTTGCCGGGCGCCCTGGTCACAGCCTGCCAGAAGCGAGGCCGCACAAAGCAGAAAACCGGAGGCTATATTTCGGTGTAAGGTCATACGTTTCCCCTGTGATGTTTCATGGTGCCGTTCTTGCTGACGGTCATGCCAAAGTGTAATTCACTCCGCGCGTTTTGATAATGAAAAAGCCCGGCAATAACCGGGCTTTTTCTGTATTTCCATAGGTACTGTCGTGATCAGTTGATCTTCAGCGGGTCATAGTCCGGTGAACACACTTCCACGATACAAAGGGATTCCAGGGTGCGCCCTTCCCGCGGCGCCTCCATGCCCTGCTCTGCCATGACCTGGCGCATGTATGCGGCAGTCTCCGGATGTGGAATAGCGGACTGTACACCCACACGGACCAGACCGTCGGCATAATCGATCGGCAGCCAGGTGTGGGCAGCCAGTTCGGGGCTGCCGCGGTTGTCGGTGTTGCCAAAGTCGCGCACGTCGAGACGACCGCCGGCTTCAACCAGGATACGGGCCACTTCCGTCGCCCCTTTGTGGCCAGCGCCGTGCAATGCAGTCCGACCAGTATCGGCCTGGAAGTTTGGATCAATGCCAAGATCAAGCAGCAGCTTCACGGCCTCGAGGGTCTGACTGGTAGACCACTCACTGGTCACACCTTCCACCCAGCCGATACCGGATGCCACGGCCAGCGGTGTGACACCCAGTTCAGTGTTGATATGGGGATCAGCGCCGTATTCCAGCAACAGTTTCATCAGGGGGACATCCCCGGACTGGGAAGCACGCAGGAATGCGCTGGCGCCGTTTTCATCCAGCCACTGGTTGGTGAATACCGTGCGCGTTTCCGTGCTTTCTATCAGCCGGGCATTTACCTCGGCGCCGGCCTCCAGCAGGATCTTGATGTATTCCAGGTGATCCATGTCCGGCTCGCGGGTTGGGTAATCTCCCCCCTCCACGTTGCGGTTGTCGGTGGCCAGGTACAGGTTTGTCCAGCCACCCTTGTTCGCGATATTGACGTCGGCACCGTGCTCCAGCAGGAATTTGCCCATCTCGTAGTAGCGGTTCTGGGTGGCTGCCAACAGGGGCGTCCAGCCGTAACGGGTGGTCTGATTGACATCACCACCTTCTTCCAGCAATACCCGCGCGACCTCAATAGCACCGGTACGGGCGGCATACACTAGCGGGGTCAGCTCACCGCCATCGGGTTCACGCGGGCCACGGTTGAAATCATCAAACCGCCCGGGTTGTCCGGAAACCACGGCAAAACCGAGGCCGGCACGCTCGAAGGTACCACAGATATCCGCCTGGCTCATCCTGTCGTTTTCCACCAGATTCACCAGTGCCGGGTCGATCACCTCGCCTGTTGTTCCACGCACAACAAGATCCTGAAGAAGCGACACGTCTGGCTCGGACTGCTCACACAGGACAACAATAGTCTGGCGACGCACATTCAGGCGCGGGTCATCAGAGTTGCCCAGTGCGGCCGAGCGACCATCACGCATGACCGGGGCGGACGTGGCCGCCACATCGGCGCCATGCTCGATCAATACCTTAGCGACATCGGCATGACCCTGGTCCGCAGCCTGCATCAGGGCTGTCGTGCCGCGTTCGGCTTCTGCCGCATTGGGGTCGGCCCCGGCATCCAACAAGGCTGCAACCGCCTCAACCACACCGGAACGGGCTGCCAGCATGAGTGGGCGACGGCCCAGCGGCAGTTCCTCGTTGGCATCGGCACCGCCGGCCAGCAGGACTTCAATCATGTCAGTGTCACCGCGGCGGGCAGCGAGCCACAACGGGGTGGAACCATTGCGGTTGCCCATGTTGGGATCGGCACCGTGGTCCAGCAGGAATTTCGCCAGTTCCTCATCGCTGTTGTAAGCAGCCCACTGCAGTGCCGTGGCACCGTCAGCCTGCGCGGCATTGACGTTGGCACCGCTGTTGATGAGCTCACGCACCAGCTCGGCATTGCCCTGCATGGCCGCATCCACCATGCCGCTCTGGGCGAAAGCGAATGGACTTGCAGAGATCACGGCTGCCAGGGCGACAGATTTCAGTAACTTGTTGTTCATGGACATATCAATTCTTTTCATTCAATTCAATAGTTCATTCAGTTCAAGTACCGGCAGTACCGGTACAGCATCTTTAACTTCTCAGGTAAGTCCGGGTGACCGCTGGTGTCGGTCAGTTGATTTCCACCGGGTTGTAATCCGGCGAACACACTTCCACGATACAAATGGATTCCAGCGTTCTTCCCACCGGCGGTGTATCAAGCCCCTGTTCCAGCATCATGTTACGCATGGCGTCGGCCGTTTCAGGGTGAGGAATGGCAGACTGCACACCCACACGGACCAGTCCGTCGGCATAATCAATCGGCAGCCAGGTATGGGCAGCCAGTTCCGGGCTGCCACGGTTATCGGTATTGCCGAAATCACGCACATCCAGACGGCCGCCAGCGGCCACCAGCATTCTTGCCACTTCAGTAGAGCCTTTATGGCCGGCACCATGCAGCGCAGTGCGTCCGGTGTCAGCCTGGTGATTCGGATCAATGCCAAGATCCAGCAGGAGTTTCACAGCGGCTATGGTTTGTGCGGTGGACCATTCGCTGGTCACCCCCTCTACCCAACCAATACCGGCGGCAACCATCAGCGGCGTCACACCGAGCACGGTGTTGATATGGGGGTCAGCTCCGTATTCCAGCAGCAGTTCCATCAGGGGAACATCGCCGGATTGTGAGGCGCGCAGGAAAGCGGTTGCGCCATTTTCATCAAGCCACTGGTTGGTAAAGACAGTGCGGGTTTCCGTGCTTTCGATGAGACGGCCATCCACATCCGCGCCAGCCTCAAGCAGCAGGCGAATGTAGTCCAGGTGGTCCATGTCCGGCGCGCGGGTCGGATAGTCTCCGCCTTCCACGTTACGATTGTCAGTGGCCAGGTACAGATTGGACCAGCCGCCCTGGTTGGCCAGGTTTACATTGGCACCATGGGCAATCAGGAACTTGCCCATCTCATAATTTCGGTTCTGGGTCGCAGCCAACAAGGGTGTCCAGCCATAGCGGGTGGCGCGATTGACATCAGCGCCGGCATCCAGCAGCACCTGTGCGGCCTCGATGGCACCGGAGCGGGCGGCATAAACCAGCGGGGTCAGTTCGCCGCCATCGGGCTCCTTGACGGCATTGCGGTCAGCGGAAGCATTGCCACCGCGACGGCCCTGGCAGATACCAATGGCATTCTGTTCACAGCCGCAAACATTGCGTGCCGTGAAGGCACTGGCAACGACTTCATCTTTGGATTCATTGTCAGCCGCGGCATTGAGCACATCCAGACTGGGCGGTCCCTGCTCACACAGAATAGCCTGCACCTGGCGCCGCACCGATTCGCGCGGATCGCCGGCCTTGCCCAGGGCTGCGGTACGTTCGCCACGCAGGACCGGGGCAGACCTGGCTTCGATATTGGCGCCGCGGGCAATCAGGACCGACAGCACATCGGCATGGCCCTGGTCGGCAGCCTGCATCAGTGCCGTGGTGCCGCGTTCGGTTTCGGCCGCATTCGGGGCAGCACCGGCATCCAGCAGCACATTGACCGCATCCACCACGCCGGAACGGGCAGCCAGCATCAGCGGGCGGCGGCCAAGCGGCAGTAATTCATTGGCATCGGCTCCGGCGGCCAGGAGGGCCGAGATGACCCTGGCTTCGCCGCGGCTGGCGGCCAGCCATAGCGGCGTGGAGCCGTTGCGATTGGCAAGATCAGGTGTGGCGCCGGCGTCCAGCAGTGCCTGGACCATGTCGGTGTCGCCGTAATACACCGCCCAGTGCAGCGCGGTCGCACCATCACTCTGGCGCGCATCGAGATCTGCCCTTTGAGCAATAAGACGGGAAACGGTTTCTCTTTGACGCTGCATGGCTGCATCAGCCAGGTCAGCCTGGGCGAATGCCGCACCAGCAAACAAGCCGCCGGCAATAACCAGACTCGCTAACATGACGGTTTTCATGTCAGGACGAAACCTCTGGATGGTTACCGGCATGGGCTGGGTCACACGATGGCGTGAACGTCTAGACCAGTTTTTCGAGACGCCCGGTGCTGTCACCGAAACCGTCGCGATGGATATCGAACTGGTCGAGGATACTCAGCAACAGGTTGCCCGTTGGCACCGACTTGGTCGGGTAGGCAAGATGACGTCCGCCTTTTAGGCGACCGTTGTTGCCACCGAGCAGGACATGCGGCACATCATAGTGCAGATGCTGGTTCGGATTACCCATGTTGCTGCCGTACAGCACCAGAGAGTGATCCAGCAGGCTGCCGTCGCCGTCATCGGTGTTCTTCAACTTGTCGATGAAGTAGGCCAGCATCTTGACGTGATACTGGTTGATCTTCGAGAACTCGTTGATACGACCGGGATCTTCACCGTGGTGTGAACCACCGTGGAAGCCCAGGGTCGGGGCATCGGATTCGGGATAGACACGACCGGTTAAGTCACGGGCAAACAGCATGGTGCTGACACGGGAAATATCTGCCTGCCAGGCCAGGGCCAGCAGGTCGAACATCAGCTTGGCATGCTCATCAAAAGACTGGGGAATACCCGGCGGAATATCGAAGCTTTCCGGCGCAGAGGTGGTAGCGCTGGCTGCGATCTGCAGGCGACGCTCAATCTCACGCACGTTCTCGGTAAAGCTGTCCAGGCGCGCCCGGTCAGGTTCGCTGATTTCCTTGCGCATGTCGGCAATCTTGCCAGTGATCGAATCGAGAATACTCTGGTTGCGCTCACGACGGGCAGCACGCTGTTCCGGTGAGGAGCCGCTGCCGAACATGCGTTCAAACACGACCTGCGGATTCAGTTCCATTGGCAGAGGCGTGGTGGGTGAGGCCCAAGCGATGGTGTTGGTGTACACACAGCTGTAACCTTCGCCACAGTTACTGGAACCGGAACCGGGGTCTTCCAGGGAGATTTCCATGGAGGGCAGCAGTGTGCCCTGGCCGATTTTCTCGGCAATGATCTGGTCAATGGTGTGACCGGCAAATACGTCGGCACCGGCAGTCTTCTTGGGCTTTTCAGCACCCAGAAAGGCGGCAGCTACCCAGTGGTCGGCACCGGTTTCACCGGGAGGCGGCTCACTGGACGTGGCATGCAGGCCAGTCAGGATGTTCAGGTGTTCACGATAAGGCTCAAGTGGTTTCCAGACGAACGGCAGTTGGGCAGGCAGGGCGCCTTCCTTTTCAGGCACCCAGTAACCGGGTGCGACACCATGCGGTACGAAACCACCGAAGAAACGCTGGGGCGGGACGGCGGCCGTTTCAGATTGCGCAGTGGCCGCTGGAATCATGGCATCCAGCAAGGGCATGCTCATCGCTACGCCTGTGCCCCGCAGGAGCTGGCGTCGTGAAATATGCTTCTTAGTAATCAACATTGGCTACATCCTCGCTTTCGGCGGATTTCTGGTTCATGGTAAAGGCCGGGCTTTGCACGACCCCCATAACCAGGGAAGAAAATTTGTAATCGTCCTCGGCAGCCTTTTCTGCAACAGCGCGCAGCAGGGGCATATCCTCGATTTCAATACCACGACCCATGGCGTAGGTAAGCAGTTTTTCGGTAACCACCTGGGCAAACAGGTCTTGTTTCAGCACGGTAAACTCGCGCAGGCTTTCAATGCCATTGAGCGGAATCTCGTCGTTGGTCACGCCGGTCGGGTCAACCGGAATGCCATTGTCTTTTTGGCGCCAGCGTCCGACGGCATCGAAGTTTTCCATGGCAATACCCATCGGCTCGAAAAGCATGTGACAACCAGCACAGGTAGGGTTGGCACGGTGCGCTTCAAGACGGGCACGCAGCGTGGTGGGTGCCGCACCTTCTTTCTCGGTGAGATCGGTTTCCACCCCTGGGGGCGGGTCAGGCGGACTGACATCCAGGAAGGTTTCTAGGAACCATTTGCCGCGTTTGATCGGTGAGGTGCGGGCGGCATCGGAAGTGATGGTCAGCAGCGCACCTTTACCCAACAGGCCGCGACGCATATCCAATTCAGGTCCCAGCTCGACACGACGGAACTGCTCGCCATACACATCCGGAATACCATAGTGCTTGGCCAGGCGCTCGTTCACGAACGTGTAGTCAGCCGTCAGCATGTCGGTGATGCTACGGTCTTCCTGAATGACGCTGGCAAAGAACAGCTCAATTTCCTTGCGGAAGGCTTCGCGCAGCGTGCTGTCAAAGTCCGGGAACAGATCTACCACCGGTTCGCTGGCCGCCATGCCGCGCACGTTCAGCCACTGGCCGGTAAAGTTGGTAATGAATTGGTCGGCACGCGGATCAGCGATCATGCGCTGGACTTGGGCCTCGAGAAATTCCGGCTCATGCAGCTTCTGCTGGGTCGCCAGGTCGATGAGTTCCTGGTCAGGAATACTGCTCCACAGGAAGAACGACAGGCGGGAAGCCAGTTCCAGGTCGCCGATGATGTAAGGCTGGCCCGGTTCAACACCGGCCGGCTCGATTTCGGAACGATAGATGAATTCCGGATCGGCCAGGATGCGCTGGATGGCACCTTCGACACCGTAGTCAAAGCTACCGCCCTCTTCGCGACCGACATAGAAGAAGTCCATGATTTTATCGACATCCGACTCTGTGGACGGACGGCGATAGGCCTTGGTCAGCAGCGTGGAGATAATCTGGCGTGCACAGTTGGCTTCCTGGCTCACACTCTGCGGGTAGCACTCGAAAATCTGGTCACGGCTCTGTTTCTCAGTGGCCGGGGTGCCATTGTAGGGGCCTTCAATAAAGACCTGGCCCACGTGCGGATAGAACGTGTAACCCGCAATGGAGCCTGGTGAATTCATGGTGCGCTGGAACGACTTATTCAGGCCGGTATCCGGCAGGTCGCTGGTCGCCAGGAAAGTCACACCGACTTTGTGGAAGCCGGCCTTGATCGGAATCGCCGGCGTGCGGCCGCCATTACCTTCCTGGTTGCCGATTTCGGAATCCCAGTCATATAGGTAGACGCGCTCACCATCGATGGTGACTTCCAGCTTCTCGCCCCTGACATTACCCAGGACGCGGGTAAAGTAACCGGTCATGCCCTTGACGGTAAAGACGTACTCACCGTCAGCGGGAAATTCGTGTTCGATCAGCATGCCGCCGCGGGTCCCGAAAGGCAGGCCTTCGATATGAGCGGTCTGGGAAGTATCCACAGGCACATCAAACACGGCCAGGGTCGGCGCGGTTTCAGTACCCACTGCCAGGCGGGCAATGTTGCCGGCTGCGGTCAGGTAGGCTTCCATCAGGGCAGGCGACGTGGTCAGGGTACCGGCCATGTTGTCAAAACCGTGGCTGGAGTCATCCGGCGGCAGGAAACGCGTGGCATCGATATTCAGTGCCAGCAGGTCGCGGATGGCGTTGGTGTATTCGGTCCGATTGAGGCGATGAAGGCCGGGCGCAGGCAGATGCACTGGCTCCTTAGCCGCATGTTCGTCAATGGCATCCGCCAGTTGGGCAGCCATCCTCTGGACGACTTCATAATCCGGGCGTTCTTCACCCTTGGGCGGCATCAGGCCAGCACGCAGACGACGGATAACCTGTTCGCCCATTTCGGGGAACTGGCCAATGTTGTGGCCGCCAATGCCTTCCAGATCAATACCACCGGCATAATCGTCAAAGTTATGGCACTTGGTGCAATACTGGTCCAGGAGCTTGCCTACCTCCTCCGATTCCTGGGCGGAGGCAGCCTGTATGGCACAGGCAATAGCGGCACCCGCCAGCAATTTGAAGCCGGTCAGCGCCCTGGATTTGCCATTGGCGGGATTCAGAATGGACTGCTTCTGCATTGTCGATAATTCCCCTTGATACCCGTCATACGGGTCTTTCTGAGCTTCAGTTCAGGCACCGTTGCCAAAAGCCTGAGCCTGGTGTGTTTCAATGTTCTATATAGTACCCATTAATAGGGAACAAATTTTATTCGATTGTGCAAAAAAACAGGAAAATCTTTTGAAAACAGCACTTTTTGAGCGTTTTCAGAGGTCTAGGGCACGATCGGACTGGTGCGACCAATAGCCTGCCCTTCCTGGTTTACCATAAGGTCCGGGGCATAATTGGACTGCTGGCAAAGGTACTCGAAAAGCTCCTCGTCACCATGCCAGGTCAGGTGGACGGAACCTTCCACCGGAGTCTCATACGTGGCCGGGTCTTCCATCACAAACCGGTATTCCATGTTGTCGCGGTCTGTGCGGGTGTAATACTCGATAACGTGGGCCGTTTCCGTGTGCGGCAGCCCGCGGCGCTCAAACCAGAATTCGGTATTGTATCCCACGGAATCAATGACCAGGGTGTCGTCTTCCCACCAGCCTATAGAATGTCCGTAGTTGTTCGGTTCCGGGTCAACCGGATGGGAGCGGCCGTCCATGTAGATTTCACGCCAGGTGTGCGGGCCGCCAATATCGAATATGTAGAGGCGCTGCAGCGCTGGAATATCGACAATTTCCACGCCATAAGGCGTCAGCAGCTGACGCACGCCACCGGATGCCTTGCAGCGGGCATGGGGTTCCAGGTCATGGGTCTGGCGATCCTCGTACAGACCCTGCGCCCAGGGCTTCATCTTGACCTCGTCAAAGTTGAAGCGCGGGCCGCGCTCGCGGTAATCGGGAACCCAGATGCCGACAAAATCACCCGTTTCACCACTGATCAGGATGCTGCCGTCAGGGTTACGCGGGGCCGGCTGGCTTTCGTTGTCAGCACTGGAGTCGGCAGCCATAAGCGGCAGGCACAGCGTGGCCGCGGCCACGCCACAGGCCAGCAGTTTGCTGGCAAAGCGGATATTGCTGTGTGACATATGCATGGCATTCCCCTTGTCATGACACCCCCGGGCACCAAGTCAGCCCGAAAGTGGTGGTGCAGTATATTTTGCCGTTAGCCAGGACGTGAGCCCTGCACGTTCATTTCCTCTTTGTTTGCACCGCCTGTTTTTTATCCATTCTGCGGCGTTTCAGCCTGGATCAGTGCATCCACCACCTTGCGGAACATCATCGGCCCGCGATCATCCGTGATGGACACCATCGGCGCGCCGGTCTGCAGGTTCACATTCAACTGCTGTGCCTCAATGGTGAGCTTGTCCTCCATGAAGGCTTTCTGCGCCAGCGCCCACATGCCTTCGACAATCTGCGGGTTTTCCCTGTGCTCCATCATGCGCGGCCCCCAGGCAAAGAAATAGCGCGATGTGCCATCGGTCATTGGGGTTACCGCCTGCGAGGTGAAGGCGGCCGTATCCGGCTCCATGTCCTCATGCACCTGGCCAAATTCACAGGCTTCGGCGCTGCCGGCCGGATACATGCCCTGGTACATCATCAGTACACCGGGCACGAGGAAGTCGTAGGTCATAAACTGATCAAAAAATTCGGCCTCGCTTTTCTGGTAAACCCGGCGCGGGGCATTGGTGTTCCAGCGGGTGATGCGCACACCCCGGTCCAGCTTCTGCACCCGCGGTTGGTTGAAATAGGCATCGCTGCGGCCGCCGGCAAAGGAATGCTTATGGGTGTAGGCGATATGGCCGAGATCGGACAGGTTGTCGTTGATGAGCAGGTAGTTGGCGGCGTAGTCCAGGTGGCCCTTGTGCATGAACCAGTCGGGATCATCGGGACCCGTGGTCGGGGGAATGAGCGCCTCATCCGCCAGTTCGGGATCCCCTAACCACACCCAGACCCAGTCATGCCGTTCAGCAACCGGATAGGTGGGGACAACAAACTGTGCCGGCACATCATCGCCAGTCAGGCGCATGGTCGGCACTTCGATGCAGCGGCCGGCGGCATTGAATTTCAGGCCGTGGTACATGCAGCGCACGTCATCGCCTTCCAGCTGCCCTTCTGACAGGGGCATGTGGCGATGACAGCACTGGTCAGCCATGGCGGTCAGTGTGCCGTCTTCCTTGCGGTAGATCAGCACCGGCTTGTTGGTGATGGTGATGGCATACATCTCGTGCACACCGATTTCATGACACCAGGCTGCCACGTACCAGCAGTTCCTGATGTACATCGGGCTGTCTGCACCCGTCCCCTTGATGATATCCATTCTTTACCCCCTTGCTTCAGAATGGTCTTGCCACGCGCTTACTTCACCAGCATGACATATTGCTTTAATTCACCACCGGCAGCAGCGCGTATTCCTCGCCATACTCCAGCATTTGGGCCACAAAGTCGTCCGGGTACGTCACCTGCACATCGGTAATCTCACCGTTTTCGATCACAGGAACCAGTTTTGGATTGATGAATCCACTGTAGGGTGCCACATCCAGTTCGGTATAACGGGCCAGCACTTCCTCGTGAAGTTCGCGGTCAACCTGGGTGCCATAGGTTTCAATCAGGTACTGCGCGGCCGCAAAGTCGCCTTCAGACTTGATGCGCTGATGCTCACGCAGCAGCTCCCCGAACAATTCACGCAAACGTTCGTAATCGTTGATGCGGAAATAGGTCTTGCCGTCACGCTCCAGGCGCTCGATAACATTATCCGCCTGTCCTTTTTCGTACACCCACTGGGCGATTTCCTGGCGGTTGCGCATGTGGGCTTCCTCGATGTTCTTGCCCGGCTCGATGCGCTGCAGCTGGGTCATGAGGCCGTTGCGGATATAGGCATCATAGCCGGCCCTGCCGACATCAAGATTCGGCATGACGCCGATTTCCACCAGAAAGGGATCCATGATGTAGTACAGGCCCACCAGGTCGGCACGGCCTTCTTCCATGGCACTGGCATACTGCTTGAGGGTTTCCCGCGGCGTGCCTATGCCTTCATTGAGTTTGCCGGAAGCATGGCCTATGACTTCATGCATGTCAGTGCGCAGGTGGCTCGACAGCACACCGTATTGCTTGCTGCGTGCCACCTCTTCTGCCGACCAGGCAAACTCTTCCAGTGCGCCCGACTCCGAGGAATCATAGGCGTCGGTGATATTGGACAGGGCCACGGACTTGGAGCCGTAATCTGCGCGTATCCAGGCTGAATTTGGCAGGTTGATGCCTATAGGCGTCGACGGCGAGGCATCCCCAGTTTCCGAAACCACGGTGATGGCCTTGCCGGAAATGCCTTTCACATCGGCTTTCTTGTGGGCATCCATGATGGGCGACTGGTCCTCAAAACGCTGGGCGTATTGACCAATGGTCGCGATGCGCTGGGTGGTTACCTCATCCCGGAACGCGACCACCGATTCAAAGGAGCCGCGATAGCCCAACGGATCGTTGTAGACCTCGATGAAACCGTTGATGACATCAATGGCGGCTGCCGTGTCGGCCACCCAGGCGATGTTGAAGGCGTCAAAATCCGCCAGGTCGCCGCTGCGGTAATACTGCACCAGCAGCTCGAGTGAACGTTGCTGTTCAGGTGTTTCCGCTACCGCGATCGCCTGCTCCAGCCAGTAAACGATCTGCTCAATGGCGTCGCTGTACATGCCGCCGACTTTCCAGACACGCTCGATGATCTCGCCGTCATCGGTTTTCACCAGCTGCGAATTCAGACCCCAGGACACCGGGCGCACCGGGTCAGCGTCCGTCTTGTCATCGTAAAAGGCTGTCACTTCATCCGCCGTCAGACCGACGTAGAAATTCACGGCGGAATCGGCAATCGGGTCCACGCCGGGCGCGGTATTGACCTTTTTCGCATCCACGGCCGGATCGAAAATCACCGGGGTCAGCAGGCCGATCAGCGCCTCAAGATCGTCCAGGCCGTCCAAAGGCATGCTGCCTGCCGCGGCACTGGCATCCACCAGTTCGGCAAAATACGCGGACGAGAACCGTGGCGTGAACTTGTCGTTGGAATAGTGGTGATGAATGCCATTGGCAAACCAGACCTGCCTGGCCCAGGTCATGAAGGCGGCGAAATCCTCTGTGCTGCGATCACCCGGATAATGGCTGACAATCTGCTCGATGACCTTGCGGATGCGCAGATTGTGCTTGTAGTTCTGGTCCCACAGGATGTCACGCCCGGCCATACCGGCCTGGGAGAGGAAATACAGCAGTTTTTTCTGTTGCAGGGAAAGCCCTTCCCAACCCGGTATCTGGTAGCGCAGGACACGGATATCGGCGAAACGGCCAGCCTGGAACTGGAACTCTTCCGCCTCGGCTTCCGCTGCCGCTGCGATCTCGTCGGCAACCGCCGCTGCGGCAGGCATGGCGGCAGCTGGTTCAGCCGGAGCCGCCGTGTTCACCTCGGCGCTGTTGTCAGTACAGGCCACCAGAAAAAGTGTCGTCAATACGACGGTACTGGAGAATACTCGTAACATGTCAGGTTCCCGGGCAGTTTGCTGTGATATCAGGGGATGACGAGTTTAGCAGAACCTTCCCGGCTGACAACTTGACCTGCTCCTCGCAGGCATTTGATATAGTGCGCCAACATTTTCTACTGAGCTGTCATTACCCCATGATGCAAACCATTTCCCGCCTGTTCGCTAGCGGCCTGTTCGTCATAGTGCCGATCCTGCTGACCATCACCTTTATCTGGTGGCTGTTTGCCACCGCCGAACAGGTTTTACGCGCCCCCCTGTAACTGTTCCTGCCGGATAGCTGGTATTTCAACGGCATGGGAGTGATCTTTGTCTTGATGTTCACGCTGCTGGTCGGGGTGCTGGTCAACATCTGTGCCGTCAATCTGGTCTTCAAGGCCTTTGAAAAACTGCTCAACAGGCGGCCGCTGGTCAAGCAGATCTGCAGCCGTATTTGTGCCCTGATTTCCTTTCTGGCGGGATCCGACCGCGAAGACCTGCAAAAGCTCGTCGCCCCGGACTTCAATAGCATGCGCCTGATTGGGTTTGTGACAGCCGATGACACCACCTTGGCCGGCTGCGGTAACCGCGATGATGTCGATAAGGACGACAAGATACCCTAGGTGTACCTGCCGATGAGCTACCAGAGGGGCGGTTACCTGGTGTACTTACCGGAGTCACAGTGTGAATACCTGGACATGCCGGTCAAGGAGGCCATGCAGGCCATGCTCACCGCGAATATCGCCAGCAACAGGGACTGATCAGGCGTGCGGCGCAAAGTCGCTGGTCGTACCAGAAGCATCCAGCAGGTTCAGGCGCGCATCATGGCGTCCGAAATCTGTCAGCCACACCACCAGCACGCCAATAAAGAACACCAGGCCAAGCACCAGGAAAATCTGGCTGGCGGTCAAGCTCGCTGAGACCGCAGCATAGGCGCCGGCACCCATGGATAATCCGATGTTGGCACCGGCCATGTAGATGGCGAACTGGGTCGCCGAGACCTTCTGCCAGCACAGTTTCATGCAACTGGCGATGAAGCTGATGAAGCCTCCCTGGTAAATGAATGCCTGCAGTATTCCCACCGTGACCAGGTAACCGGGAGTCGACCACAAGCCCTGTGTTAGGCCGATGAAGACACACAATACACCGTACAGCCCCAGCACCAGTGCATAGAAAAACTTCACGCCCTTGCTGTCGATAACAAGACCGAGCGCAAGTCCGGCCATGGCGGCGATGAAGCCGGTGGCGGATATGAAAGATGAATACTGCGTGCTCTCTAGGCCCAGGTCCTGCACCACGACAATCGGCACCAGTGAAATCCAGACACCGTAGGCAAAGCGGAAAATGAAAGCCGCCCCGAAGATGAACAGACTGGCCGGCAGGAACATCACCCTGAAGAGGTCCACGATGATGTCCTTCCAGTTCTCAGGTTTCAGGTCCAGTGAGCGCTGCGTCGCCTCACCGGGTGTCCAGGGCAGGATTTTTTCGCCCGGGCGTTCGCGCACCATGACCGCCACGGACAGGATCAGACCGAACGCGATGGCCAGCAAAATGGCGATGCCCGGCATGCCGTAGTTGATCACCACAAAGGCCGCCACGGCAGTACTGATTGAAATGCCAGCAACCTGGCCAAAGGCCATGAAGGCATTGGCACGCCCATGTTCCTCTTTCGGCAGCACATCGATGGCCATTCCATCCACCGCCACATCCTGGCTGGCGCCAAACACGTTGAGTGTAAAACACAGGCCTGACAGCAGGGCGACGTTATCCAGGCCATCCGGAAAAAACAGGAAGGCCAGTCCCGTCAGCACCAGGCACGACTGCGCAAAGATGACCCAGGGACGGCGGCGACCCATGGCCAGGAACGTCCAGCGATCCATGAACGGCCCGGCCAGCAGCTTGAAGCTCCAGGGCAGGTTGGCCACGGCAATGAATGAGGCAATCACCGCCGGGCTTTCTCCCGCTTCGGCCAGGTAAGCCGGCAAGGCCGTGTTCACCAGCCCGAAGGGGAAACCCTGGGCCAGGTACAGCATGGTGAAGGTGAAAAAACGCAGCTTGCGGTTTTCAGTCAGGATCAGCTGCATGGCGCCCCCCGGTTTTTATGGTTGTTATTGTGGTGTCGAACCCGTGCTCAGCGCGGATTCCAGGGTGAGCTCATCTTGTAGGGCGACTGCACGAAATCCGCCACGACCGAGGCAATACAGTCTTCCCGGATGGCAAAGCTTTCCAGGAATCCCCAGGTCTGCGGTTCCCGAAAGATGCTGCGCGCTGGGGTACCATCGGTGAGCGTGTATTCATCGAGCACGCCCTTGTGATCGATGAAGCCGCGGAACATCACTATGCCGAGCTCTTCATCCACCAATATCGGCCAGTTACGCACTTCGTTGTTGAAGAAGTAACGGCCAGAGCGGAAACCGCCCTCGATATCCTCGAACAGCATGCCGTTTTCACGACGAATGGCATCGGACGTGAAACAGGTGCCGCGAATCTCGCCGTTGTTGCGCTCCAGGGTCGAAAAATAGCCTCGCCCATGCTCAACGAGACGTTCGCGGGGCAGTCTGTCTTCACGCGAAACACCGGCCGTGATCACCGGATCGTGCCGGTAGCCTTCATGGTCGCCGATGGGGGTGGGGGGACTGCTGAGATTGCGCCGGGTGGAAATGACATGCTCGATCTCGGTGATTTCCATGCCTTCCACTTTCAGGCGCACGGCCAGAAATCCCGGGATGTCGTTCTGCATGATGACGGTATAAATGCCGATCTGGCTGGTTTGCGTATCAAGCAGCGTCAGGGGCGGACCCAGTTCCTCGGATACCGTGTGCCAGGTGCCGTCGGGAAACGCCATTTCCACAAAGTTTTCGCTGAAACGGACATTGTCGTCGATGACCACACGTCCGGCATCGTGGGCCAGGTAGGCGGCGCGGTAATTGTCCGCAAAGACCTGCAGGCAGTCGCGATTACAGCCCACAGGCTGTGCTGTCGCGACACCGGAGACCAACATGGTGAAAAACGAGAATACGTAAATGATGGTATGGCGCATGGATTCCCCCTTGCTAGTCGCTGCATCAGGTGCAGACATTATTATTGTTATTTTCAGGCCGCGCTGGCGGACCTGTCTCTATCGGTCTTTCTGGTCGGTGTAACTATTGGACAGAAGGCGAGCCCGTATCTTAAGCTTGAACACAGGTTTCAGCATAACAACGATTACAAAGCAGGAACAACAGCATGGTTGATTTTACCAACGGTCCGGCACCGGCCGGTTTCATGTCTCCCCAGCGTTTCGAAGCAGAGATCTATGACTGCGAGGTCGAGGGCACCATTCCACCGGACCTGAACGGCGCCTTTATCCGTGTCGGTGGCGAGTGGTTCTATCCGCCATCCCGTCCCGACGACTCGCCCTTTTCCACCGACGGCTACATCAGCAGCTTCCGCATCAAGGATGGCGTGGTGGACTTTCGTGCTCGCTGGGTGCAGACACCGCGTTTTCGCAACAACCTGGCCGCGCGCAAGCAGCTCTACGGCGTGTATCGCAACCCGTTTACCCATGACCCGTCCGTGCGCGATCTCGACCGGCCTTACCTGGCCACAGTCGCCAACACCTCGCCGCTGGCCTTTGGCGGCAAACTCTTTGCCTTGAAAGAGGACGCCCACCCCTACGAGATCGACCCCAACACGCTGGAAACGCTCGGCCCCTGGGATTTCAACGGCCAGTACAAGGCACAAACCTTCAGCGCCCATCCCAAGATCGATCCGGTCAGTGGCGACCTGATCTGCTACGGCTATGAAGCCACCGGCCTGTGCACTGATGATCTGTGGATCTACACCATCTCTCCCGATGGCAACGTCAAAAGCGAAGTGAAGGTGAAAGTCCCGTACGTCAGCACACTGCATGACATGGTGCTGACGCAGAAGTATTTCATCTTTCCGGTCTACGGCTACGTCACCAGTATGGAGCGTCTGCGCGATGGGCACCTGCACTGGGCTTTTGACCGCAACGCCCCCACTTACTGGGGCTTTGTGCCACGCGATGGCGATGGCTCCGATGTGCGCTGGTTCAGAGGCCCAACCAGTGTCGTGATGCATACCACCAATGCTTTCGATGAAGGCGACAAGGTGATCGTCGATGCCCCCATCAGTGATGGCAATCCGTTCCCGTTCTTCCCGCAGCTCGATGGCGGCCCCTGGGATCCGGTGGCGGCACGTCACACCATTCGCCGCCTGACCTTTGACATGGCCGCAACCGGTGACAGCTATACCGAACAGATCATGGACCCGACAGACATCGTCGACCTGGTCCGGATCGATGACCGCTTCAACAGCCTGCCGTATCGCTATGTGTATTCCGGCATGGCGGATCCGTCCCAGCCTTTCGACCGCGAACGGGCCGGCAACAACCGCGCCGTGAACACCTATTTCCGCTACGACATGGAAACAGGCGAATGGCGCAAATACTTTGTAGGCGATGTACACAGCCTGCAGGAAGTGACTTTCATTCCCAGGCGTGCCGATGCCCCGGAAGGTGATGGCTACCTGATCGGCACTGCCAGCAACTTTGCCGACATGCGCACCGAGCTGGTTATTGTCGATGCCCAGGAAATGCATGAACTGGCCCGCGTCTACCTACCCTTCCGCAACACCCCTCAGGTGCATGCGCGCTGGTATGGCAGCAATGAGCTGCCTTTCGCTGACACACCACTGCCGCCGTACACCGGCAGGAGGCAGGCATGAGCAACAGTACCCTGATACTTAACCGCCGCCAGTGGCTGGCCGGTGCCGGCACCCTGGCCAGTGGCTTGCCCTTTCGCGTGCTCGGTACGACCGACGTGGAAACCACCGCGCAACTGCTCCCTGCACAGCGCAGCGTCCATGATGGCATGGCCTATGTCAGCTTCGATGGCACCGGCACACCCTGGCAGGCGCCGTTGGACAGCAACCGGACACGGGATTACGTCAACAGCCTGAGCCGGGAGGAATACCTGCGCCGGCACTGGCAGATCTGAACCACACTACAGTAAAACAACGACAACATATCCAAAGGGGAAAACCATGAAATTCATGATCAAGACTGCAGTGCTCATGTTCCTGTCAGCACTGGCCTTGCCGACACTGGCAGATTACGCCAACGATCGCGCCGAAATAGAAAACCTGTCCAACAAGTACATGGTCGCCGTCGATGCCGGTGATATCGATACCGTGATGGAGACCTGGCACGAAGACGGCCGCCTTGTCTGGGTCTTTGGTGATGAACACGGCAAGGAGGAGGTATATGCTGCCATGTCCGGTTTTGGCGGCGCCCGCTACCAGGAAATTCCGGAAGGCGCGACCAAGCGTGCCCGTACCCGCCATCAGATCATCAACCATGTGATTGATGTCGACGGTGACACAGCCAATTCCACGGCCTACTGGTTTGCCATGACCAACGACAATCCTCATGGCGAAGTCCGGTTGCTGTACATGGGCCACTACAAGGATGTGCTGGTGCGGGAAAACGGCAAATGGCTGTTTAAGGAGCGTTGGGTCTACAACGAATCTTTTGATAACAGCGCGCTGTGGTACCCGGAACTTGGCGAAGTTGATCCGCGCACACGCAAACCGCCGCAGTAAAATATTTTCTGTCACAAAAGGCCTCACTATGAGGCTTTTTTATTTTTTTTAAGAAAAATTAATTCATGGAAAATATTTTTTGTTTTTTTGCAAAAACTCCTGCAACGCGTTTGACTTGAAAATCATCGAGGAGCACATTACGCGCCCTTAGAACTGGCAACCCTTTTCGAATATTTTTAACGAGAAAACAGTGAACCTCTTCACCAGCACAATTACCTGGATCATGGCGTCACTGTCACGCATGCCCCAGCACCTGTGCGCCCATCGCCGCCTAATGGTGAAGCAGGTGGCTGTGCGTGTGACCCGCGTGGTGGTTACCGCCGTCCGAGGAGAGTTTTCCTGAATTAGTTTTCTTTTTTTAACAGCCTCCGAGGGCCAGACTCCGGAGGCTTTTTCGTTTCTATCCCACTCAAATCTCTGCGGAACAGCCTTCCTGGCCCTCCTTCTGCGGGATCCTCAGACGCACCGCTCGGGCCCTCCCACAAGGAGAGCCTTTTTTTAGACCGGTAAAAAAATTCGCGGCTAAAGCCGCTCCTGCAGAATTACTTGTTCTTCCGTAGGAGCGGCTTTAGCCGCGAATGATGTTGCTTTGATTCGGGTTATTAATCGATGGACTCAATCCGCAGGACAAGACCATCATCCTCGTCGGTCAGCAGCCAGAGCCGGCCGTCCGGCCCCA
>Ga0255757_10000327_pt1 | contig 45909 bp, 34 predicted proteins | sample 071ome_27_FD_179957 | JGI IMG/M metagenome (GOLD analysis project Ga0255757, IMG submission 179957) | Coastal salt marsh microbial communities from the Groves Creek Marsh, Skidaway Island, Georgia - 071409AT metaG (version 2) | ecosystem: Environmental > Aquatic > Marine > Intertidal zone >...
ATTCTTCCTGCGTTACGGCCTACGGCCTCCACTCCGGAAGAATCTTGCACCATCGCCCCGGCGTGATATGATCACCCTAACTTCTCACTCAACTTGGGCCAGAAAGTCGACGGCCGGCACCCCATTAAAAACCGCATCCTTCGTATCAACGGATAGGGCGAGGATAACTGAAACAGAATAGGACGAACAGGGTAGTTGGCTTCCTTCAACCAATGGAAATTGGGAGGACAATACAATTGAACATTCAGTTCAGGTCGATCATTCAGGCGTTTCAGCAACTCATGGGTGTAATGACCAATCCCGCCACCATGAAAAAAGCTGTAAAATGCAATGTTAAGTTTTTGGGGCATTTCGTGGATCCCTTGCCTGTGCATCCATTATCGACCACATCGCGTGCAGAATTTCAATTGTTTCAGGTCTCCCCTATGCCGATTCGTGTTCGATGACATCCGTCAGGATCCGTTCCAGATCATATGATGCCTGAAATCCCAGTTCGTTTTTGATTTTACCCAAATCGGGAACACGTCGTTGCATGTCGTCAAACCCCTGACCATAAACCTCCTCATATGGCACGAACCGGATGGTTGACTTGCTTTGAGTGAGCGAGACGATCCTTTCGGCAAGATTCAGGATGGAGGTTTCCTCATTGCTTCCGATATTGAATAAATGGCCAAATGCCGAAGGTCGTTCAATGAGTTGTGAGAGGCATGAGCAGACATCTTTGACATGGCAGAAACATCGTTTTTGTTGCCCATCCCCGAAAACCGTCAACGCCTCCTGCTTGAGTGCCTGCCGCACCAAAGTTGGAATGACCATTCCATACTGCCCCGTTTGTCTTGGTCCTACCGTGTTGAACAGCCGGACATTGATGACGGGGAGTCGTTGCTCGTGCCAATAGGCAAAGGCCAGGAACTCGTCCATTACTTTTGAGCAAGCATAGGCCCAGCGTTTTTTGTTGGGAGCTCCGATTAAGAGATCCTGATCTTCAGAAAAAGGGATCTGACTCGATTTGCCATATGCTTCTGAAGTGGAGGTGGTGAGAACCGGTTTGCGATATCGGGCACATGCCGAAAAAATGGAGGATGCTCCTTCCAAAATGTTTTCAATGGTTTTGATTGGGTGCTCGATGATGAGTTTGACTCCGACCGCTGAAGCAAGATGAAACACTCTGTCCGCGTTCTTCACTAATTCTTTCACGCCATTCCGATCTCGGACATCGCCAACCACCAATTGAAAACGCGGGTGTTGTTCTAGTGGCCCGATGTTGTCATGCGAACCTGTTGAGAAATCATCCAAAACGGTGACTTCATGATTTTGTTCCAGCAGGGATTCCGCTAAATGTGATCCGATAAAACCTGCTCCGCCTGTGATAAGGTATTTCATGCTTTTTCCACCAGGCAGCTTTTGTAAATTTCCACCAATTTGTTCAAATGCGTATCTGGTTGAAAGTTTTCGCTGACATGCTGAATGCTTTGTTGCCCCATTTGGAGCATGAGTTGTTCATCCGATAAAAGTTTGGAGGCATATTCGACGATTTGGTCATGCGATTTTGGCTCGCACAAATACCCAGTTTCGCCGTGCTTCAACCAATCCTTTACTCCGCCAATATCACTGCCAACGACCGGAACTCCCTGTGCCATGGCTTCCAGTCCGACGATACCAAGTGTTTCGGGCCAAATCGACGGAAAGACCAACAGCGACACTTGTTTCAATACTTCTGTGACACCTTTTTGATCTCCCCAGGGAATGAGTTTGATGCGTTTCTGGCATCCGAGGGACGTGGCATCAGCTGTTATTTTTTCACCTTTGTCTCCAGAAACATCACCCATGATCCATCCTTCCACATCTTGAGTCAAGGCTGCCAGTGCTTTCAAAAAGTATTGGAGTCCTTTGTAGGGAGCGATTCTTCCGATGAAACAGATACGTTTTTTTTTCGGAATGGGTCTGGGGGATGCCGCGCATGGCATGCCGCAAAAGTAGGGGAGTCGATGCAAGTTAGAAGGGCTGTAACCTTCAGCCTTGACTCTTTCAAGCGCAGAATGACTGGGGGAGATGACGGCCTTCATTTTTGGGAGTAATCCCTTGAATCCGTTGATACGCAGTAAATGACGCATGGCCTGTAAGGGTCTGGGTGTCAGACATTTTTTGCTCAATGTCATGGCCGCGCAGCTCCACCCCGCCTTTCGGTTGCATTCTGTTTGCGGACGTTTCCAGTAAAACTTGGAATCCGGACAAAGCCACCGGTAATCGTGCGTCGTCATGAGACACGGTCTGGCGGAAAGACACAATTTGAGGACGTTCAAATTCCATAACCCATGCAAATGAATCAGATCCGGATTCCGGGTTTTGATAAATTCGCCAAGCCGATGTGCGTCATCAGGAGGTGAAAAACTGCCTGTTTTACCTATGGAAGGTATCCGGATGGAAGAAATGAGTTCTTCTGGTCGGTCTTCCGCATATGCCAAGTGACAGTTATGACCACGTGCCGTCAAACGTTGTATGACATCCAAAAGGTAAACCTCGGCTCCGCCTTTTCGCGTCGAATGCGTGTTGATATGCAAGATGTTCACGATGACCTGGAATGAACGCGTTCTGATGGTTCCTGATTCCAACCCGATTCATTCAGAAAGGACTTCCATTTCTGTTGATCGATCCGTTCGGAAATGAGGCGTGGCACTATTTGTAGCAAATCCATGAATGCTTTCAACACAGCGCTCACAGGCTTTGAACTTTTTGTACCGATGCATGAGCGCATCAAATGCCGGGGAAAGACGAAAACAAAATGTTTTAGAAAAGCCTTCATTCTTAAATGGCTTCCCTGGCGAACCCGATAAATTACCCTGTTGCGCAAAACCCAACGCGCTCTGCGGAGTTGCGCTTCCTTCGACTGAGATACCGACCCGGAAAAATGTTGCACAAATGCATCAGGACAGATTCCGAGTTTGGCTCCACATTTGCGCAGTCTGAGGCACAGATCAAAATCTTCATAATAGCTGCCAAACAGAGGATCAAATGGTCCGGACTCTAATAAGAGGGGCCATTTGACGATCATGGCCGTCGCCGGGAGTTCGTCAACAACCTCGGGTGATGAGTCTTTTTTGCCGGTTAACCAATTTTCGCTGAAATTAGGCTGCTGTTGCAGGATGTCAACGAAAGTCATGTCCCAACCTTTTCCATCATAGGAACGCAACATGGGGGATACGGCTCCGATGTGAGTGTCGGTTTCGAACGCCTCCAGACATCGATCAAACCATCCTTGTGTGCTGATGGTGTCTTGATTCAGGAAACAGACTGTGTCGGTGTCATTCGGGACATACTTCAGCGCAAAATTATTTGCTTCGGCAAACCCCATGGGCTTTGGGGTTTTGATTACCTTTAAATCGTGATGAAGTACAGATCCTTCGTAAAGTCTATCATTGAACGCATTGTCCACCAAAATAATTTCCAGTTTCTGACGGGTGGATTCCGTCAAGCTTTGTATGCAGTTCGGAAGCCATTCGTCTCCCTTGTAAGCTACAATGATAATGACGTGTCTACCCATGGATTTCCGGTTTGCGACTGCGCTCAAAGACCTGCATGTGTACGTGGCGGTTTTGGGTTTCCTGTCCTATCCGGAGAACAATCAAGATATGTCTCCCTGCAAAGCATACTGACGGGTGGCTTCTTTCCAGTTGGGCATGGGATTTTTCAGAAATGCGGAAACTTTCTCTATGTTCAGCGAGGAGTTCTCCGGCCTTTTTGCAAGGGTTTTGAATGTTTCACTGGTGGTCCGTTGAATGCTTGCAGATTGTTTGAGGCATGTCTCAACGAAATATTTTACCCATTCATAACGGGAACAACATCCTTGGTTCGCCAAATGAAAAATGGATCGGGTTTTCGCCTGTTTAATGACCGTAAAAACGGCCTCGGGGACATGGTGGCAATATGTCGGGTTTGAAATCTCGTCATCTGTGATGTGAGGTGAGTGGGTTTGCTTCATCCATTGACGCACCTCGGCCAGGAAACCGGCGTTCCTGCCTCCAAAAAGCCAACTGATTCTGAAAATGAAATAAGCGCAGTCGGCATCCTTGATATGCTCTTCTCCCAACAGTTTGCTTTGTCCATAACTGTTGATGGGATTGGTGGGATCTTCTTCTTGGTAGGGTGATCCCTTCATTCCATCGAACACATAATCCGTGCTGAAGTGGATCAGTTTGGTGTCCGTTTTTGCACAGGTTTCCGCCAATATTTTGCTACCTTCGGCATTGACCTTGAAACAGGTTGAAGCACACGTTTCCGCCTTTTCAACATCCGTATACGCCGCGCAGTTGATGAGCACATCAAAGTCCTGATTTTTCAACCATTGATCGGTGTGCTGTCTTGAGCAGATATCCCATTCCGATTTGTTGAAAGATCTGAATTCAAAACCTCCACGATTCAAATACCTGTCGAAAGCCCCACCGAGCTGGCCGCCCGCTCCTGTCACTGCGATCTTCATGACTGCGCGGCAGCATCCTTTGGTAGGATGGATGGCTTCAATTCCCTCAGTAACGGTAATTCCGAATCTTTGGGTGAAACGAACGGATCGGTGATTTTCCAATCAATACCAAGCTCCGGGTCTTGATAAGAAACACCCGCTTCCGAGTCCGGGTGGTAGTAACTGGTTGTCTTGTAGTGTACGATGGCGGAATCGGACAAAACAGAAAAACCGTGGGCAAAACCTTCCGGGATATAGATCATATTGCCTGTATCCGAACTGATTTCCACCGCGATATGTTGACCATAGGTGTTCGATTTCTCCCTGATATCCACCGCCACATCCAGCACGCGTCCTGCCAGGACTTTTACCAGTTTTGCCTGACCATGCGGAGCCTTCTGGAAATGCAGTCCTCGAATGGTGTTTTTGATCGAGAATGAAGTGTTGTCCTGAACAAAGGCATCCGGGATGCTATGCGCGGCAAAGTCCCGCAGATGATAGCATTCCTCGAATGAACCCCGCGTATCGCTGAATCGTCGTGGCTGGATGAGGATGATTCCCTCGAGGGAAGCTTTTTTAAATTCGAAGGGCATGTTTGATTGATGTCCGGTGGGTGGATCAGGACTTGAAGCAACTCTGCTCCATCTATCTGAGTTCTGTCAGGCTTTGCAGATATTTTCCGTAGGCGTTGTTTTTATAATGCTGCGTCAACGCGAGCAACGCTTGATCATCGATCCAACCTTTGCGCCAGGCAATCTCTTCCGGACACCCCACTTTGAGCCCCTGGCGTTTTTCGATGGTGGCGACAAATTGTCCTGCTTCCAGAAGAGAATCATGCGTTCCGGTATCCAACCATGCGGCACCACGACCGAATGCCAGCACGTTCAGGTTGCCGGATTCCAGATAGGAGTTGTTGAGGTCCGTGATTTCGAGTTCCCCACGGTCGGACGGTTTCAGTTGACGTGTTCTTTCCACGACCGATTGGTCATAAAAATAAAGCCCGGTGACCGCGTAGGAGGAAATGTAGGATTTCGGTTTTTCAATGAGTTTCCGTGCTTTCTTGTCTGGTCCGAATTCGACCACTCCGTATCTTTCAGGATCGTTGACGCGATAGGCAAAAACGGTGGCGCCATCCTGTTGACTGTTTGCCTCCAGCAGATCCTTGGTAAGTTGATGGCCATAAAAAATGTTGTCACCCAGCACAAGAGAGCAGGGGGACCCGTTCAGGAATGACTCACCAATCAGGAATGCCTGCGCAATACCATCCGGGGAGGGTTGTTCGGCATATTCAAAACTTAAACCCCATTGATTTCCGTCACCCAGCAGTTGTTTGAAATGCGGCATATCCCTCGGCGTTGAAATCACCAATATTTCCTGAATCCCGGCAAGCATCAGCGTGCTGAGCGGGTAATAAATCATGGGTTTGTCGTAAACAGGCAGAAGTTGTTTGGAGATGGACAAGGTGGCCGGATGTAACCTGGTGCCGGCCCCTCCCGCCAAAATGATGCCTTTTCGTTGCTTTCTTTGTTCCATGATGATGATTGCTCCTCAGACCTTTGGTGAACACAGGTTTTTTTTGTATTGTTTAACCGCACCACCGCAGCCGCGGGATCTACGAGATTTCGCAGATTAACGCAGATTTTTAAAATGTAAGATATGGTCTGGCTATATTCAAAATGAACCCATTAAAAGGAAGAGATTTTTGTGTAATCAAATGGGTTGTATTCAACATCTGCGTTAATCTGCGCAATCTGCGGTTTAAAAAAAACGTGGTCTCTCCTACAGCCCCAGCCGTTGAAGTTCGTAGCCTCTCTTCAAAACGGAATCACACCAATCCGAATGATTGAGATACCATTTGACCGTTGATTCCAATCCGCTTTGCACATCGTGCCTGGGTTTCCATCCGAGTTCGGATTGCAACTTGGAGGCGTCGATGGCGTATCTGAAATCGTGTCCGGGGCGGTCTTTGACAAATTCAATGAGATCCGAATGGGGGGATCCGTTGGCGCGTGGTTTTAAGCGATCAAGTATGTCGCAAATTCGACGAACCAGTTCAATATTCTGAACTTCCTGATCTCCGCCAATGTTGTAGGTTTCCCCCGGGTTACCATGCTTGGCGACAAGGTGAAGTGCTTCAGCGTGATCGGAAACGTACAACCAGTCTCGTACGTTTTCCCCCTTGCCGTAAACAGGAAGGGATTCATCTCTGGTGGCTCGAAGCGTGACCAATGGAATCAATTTTTCAGGAAATTGGTATGGACCGTAATTATTCGAGCAATTGGTGATGACGCATGGCATTCCATAGGTCTTGTTATAAGCACGAACGATCAGGTCCGAGGAAGCTTTGCTCGCCGCATAGGGAGAATTGGGCGCATAGGGGGTTTGTTCGGTGAATTTCCCTTCATCACCCAGGCTGCCATATACTTCATCCGTTGACACATGTATGAAACGAATGTCCCTGTTTGCTTCTTTTTTAAGATCCCGGCAGGCCTCCAGACATTCAAATGTTCCCACAATATTTGTCTGAATGAATGCATCGGGTCCTTCTATGGACCGGTCCACATGAGATTCAGCTGCCAGGTTCAGGACATGCGTGATGTGATGGTCCTTGAGTAATCGCTTCACCAAATCCCGATCCTGGATACGGCCTTCCTGAAAATGGTATCGATCAGGTTCATTCAAGTCGGAAAGATTTTCTGGGTTCCCTGCATAGGTGAGGGCATCCAGATTCACCACGCATTCAACATCCGACTGGCTTAATAGATGCCGAACCAGATTGGAGCCAATAAACCCTGCGCCACCGGTGACAAGTATTCGTTGAGCATTCATTTCATTTTACATGGGCAGGCTTCGCCCCCGTCGATTCTTGCGAGAATCGACCTAAACACAATTCAGCCCGATGGTTGCAGGCATATGCTAGGCTCGAAGATGTCGATCAACCTACTTCAACTTGAGGGGGGAATCAAATGAATTGCGAATGCAGTGGCTTGCAATTCATTTTGGGCTAAAACCCCTCCTCATTCGGTACATCTGCAGGATGTGTGCCTTGCTTGATTGTTATGGGCGTGCCGTAGGTATTATTTTCAATGTCAATGACTTGCCGTCCCTTAGGACAGTGATTTCGGTAGACTCACCGATCTTGATAGCGTCCAAAGCATAGGTGTAATCATAAATGTTCTTAATCGGTTGCCCCGCCAGAGCCGTAATAACATCGTCCGCCTTCAATCCAGCTTGGTCGGCAGGTCCTCCTGATCGGACTCCAGTTAATTTAACGCCAACCACTTCTGTCGTATAATCGGGAATGGTTCCGAGGTAGACACGTAACGTATCCCGATTGCCTTGCTGCTGAGTGGGGGCTATTTTGCTGTATTGCAATGGCTCATCCTCGCTCTTGAATAGATCAATAACCATGTTGTTTGCAAATGAACTGATGCGCTGTAATCCCTTCCAATTCAGTGTGTCATAGTCATCGCCCGGACGATGGTAGTCGTCATGGCTTCCGGTGAAAAAGGAGAGCACAGGGATTCCTTTGGGGTAAAAAGCGGTCGTGTCCGTTGGTAAATACGGATCTTCCTGAAGCGACAGCTGAAAGCCGGCCAAGATGTTGCGTTTTTCAATCAACACTTTCCAATCGGCAGATGAACCCAGTCCCTGAAGCGTCAACTTGTTGTCTCTCAAGCGCCCAACCATGTCAAAATTGAGGTAGGCGGTCATGGAATCCAGGGGTAATGGGGGATGATTGGCAAAATGTGAGGAACCGATCAATCCAAGCTCTTCCCCGGACCAGAATGCAAATATAACCCCACGATTTACCTTCTCAGGAGATTCTGTGAAGAATTGCTTCACCGCCCCGGCCATTTCCAGCACTGCCGCCACACCCGACGCGTTATCGTCGGCTCCGTTGTGAATTTGATTTTCTTCTCCTTTGATTTGAAATCCACCGTGTTCGCCAAAGCCCAGGTGGTCATAATGAGCACCCAGGACGACATATTCCTTTATCGATGCAGTTGAGTGGGGCGGGTGCAAGATACCAATCACATTGCGGTCAGTCTTGCGAATGCGGTTGAGCTTCACTTCGAATTCCAAAGTCGTATCGGGTATTTCCAGTGTGCCGATCGCATGTGGATTTTCCTGGTCAAGGCCATCTTGCAGCGATTTTAAAGTCTTGCCGGTTCCCGCCAGCAGTTGATCTGCCAGCGCTTCCGTGATGCTTCCTGCCAGAATGCCCGAATTTCCAAGGCTCTGATCGGATTGTAATGGTATCAGTTTGCCGGAGTTGGGTGAATTGGGACCCGTCACAACCAGAAGTCCACTCGCTCCCAATTCGCGTGCAATCAGCGCTTTATATCGTAGTGAAGAGTATCGGTTCAACAGAGCCCGTCTGTCGTTATCCACATCTTCAGGGACGTATCGCAGGACCATGGCGACCTTGTTCGAGACATTCAGCCCGGCATAGGAGTTGTAACCTTCGGCGCCGTCCCCAGGGACTTTCAATCCATAGCCGGCAAAAACAAGCTCACCTTTGAAGGGGCCATTTTCAGAGAAAGCAAGGGGGCGGAAGTGTTTTTCAATTTCCAATGTTTGTGGAGCAGGTTGGGAATCAGCAGATTGCGATGACTTTTCAAAGCGGAAAGATGTCCCGCTTTCGTCTACTTCGACACCGGCGGAAAACTCAAATGGCTGGTAATAGCCATCTTGGTTGTCAATGGGTTGAATGCCTATCTGTTTCAACGATTTGGCGATGTATTCCGCCGCAAGGCGTGCGCCTTTTTCTCCGGTCAATCTGCCTTCCAATTCATCAGAAGCCAGGTAACGCACATGCGTTTGAAGGTCTTTTTCCGTGATTTGAGGAGATAGTTTCGGTTCCTCTTTAGGAAGTGCTCTTCCTGGATCCGTGCCCGGCACAGCTTCCAGGACGGGGATATCCGTTACATCCAGGGAACGTTTCGCCGATTTCTGAGTTGCCGGTTGGGGTTCTCTTTGCCGGACAGGTGAACGTCTCAGTGCAGCGCGTGCCGCTTCATGATTCCAGTTGGCCACAAAGAGCTGTCCCTTGTCCTTGCTGCCGGGGTTTTGCGCGTATCGGTTGGACGTCCAGACCAGGCGGTTCCCGTCGGGAGAAAAGACGGGCAATCCATCAAATCCGTCCGTGAAGGACACACGCACGGGTTCGCGATATCCCAGTCGATCCACTATGTAGAGTTCGAAATTGGAAAACCCTTCCTTGTTGGTGGTGAAAATGATGTATTCGTTGGAGGGGTGAAAGTAAGGCGCCCAGGCCATGCCGAAATCCTTCGTGATTTGTCGCACATCACGTCCGTCCAATGTCATGGTCATGATGTCTGCGTTGACCCCATCTGCGTCGAATCGACGCCAGACTATGCGTTTCCCATCGGGTGAAAAGAAAGGGCCCCCGTCATAGCCTGGATGGTTCGTAAGTCGTTTCACAGCCGAACCATCTGATTTCATGAGGTAAATGTCCCCAAAATACGAAGGATCTATCTCGTAGCGTTTCTGGTCTTCTTTGCTCAACTGCTCCAATGGAAAGGCATGCCGGAATGAGCAAAACGCCACCCATTGTCCATCAGGTGAAAAGGATCCCTCGGCGTCGTATCCTTTTTCAGTGGTTAACGCCATCACATTGGAACCGTCCTTGTTTGCCACGAAGATATCCATGGTGTCGTCGTAATCCCAGGCATACCGCCGCTCCTGCCCGCTGGCGCGCATCTCGAGTTCTTCTTTTTGCTTCTCAACGGCTTTTGGATCGTGGTGTGTGGAGGCAAACAGGATGCGTCTGCCGTCCGGATGGTAAAACGAACAGGTCGTTTTACCGTTTCCAGGAGAAACGCGATGGATATCACCTGTCGTGAGGTCGAGGTTGAAGATCTGGAAGAACGGATTGCTTGCGTCCCGTTCAGACTGGAAAACAAGTTGGGTGCCATCCTTGGAAAAATAACCCTCCCCACTTCTCCGCCCGGCCAGGGTCAACTGCCTGGCATTTTCGATGAACACCTGTTCCTGGGGATCCGGTGAGGCTGCCTGTCCTTGAAAAGGTTGGAAGGAGATCATTGAGAATATCCCTACCATCAGTTTGATGACCGCTTTATCATTCCCGCATTTCATGAGGCTCATTCTAATGGTAAGGAACAGGCTTCGCAATGGCGGTCCTGTGAAAACAGCTTTAAGATGAGACCGAAGCTTTCCTCTTTCGATATCGTAAGGCTTTGCATATAGTCACGCCATGTTGCAGGCACTGACAGAATCTTTGAAACAAGGAACCCATCTTCGGAAGGAAGAGATCCAATCAGCCGTCGATGATATGATTGCGGAAGGTATTTCCGTGGAAGATAAGGCTGCGTTCTTAACTGCTTTGGCTGAAAAGGGGGAAACGGTGGAAGAAATCGCACAGTTTGCCTCGTTGCTCAGAGACATGGCAGTATCTCCTGAATTGGATCCGGACATTCGCAACTCAGTGATCCTGGACGTTTGCGGAACCGGCGGGGATCATCAAAACACGTTCAACATCTCCACCACCGTGGCCATCCTGGCATCGGCAGTCGGTGTCTGCGTGGCCAAACATGGCAACAGGGCGGTTACGTCCAAATCTGGAAGTGCGGACGTGCTGGAGGCCTTGGGCATCCCTGTTGATCTCGCTCCGGATAAGGCGGCCGCATCCTTGAAAGACAACGGATTCGTTTTTCTATTCGCTCCTCACTATCATCCCGCTTTCAAGCACATTGTCCCCGCCCGAAAACTATGTGCCGCCAACGGACAACGAACCATTTTTAATTTCCTCGGGCCGCTCTTGAACCCGTTAAAACCCACAGCTCAACTCATCGGTGTGCCCAAACCCGAAATCTGCGGCAAACTGGGCAAAGTGCTTCAATCGCTCGGCATTGCCAGAGGAATGGTGGTAAGCGGCGAAGTGGGAGATGGTGGTTTTCTGGATGAACTTTCCACCGTGGGCGCCAATCACGTGGCCGAGTTTTATCAGGATCGGGGATTTCATGAATCCACCTGGTCACCGGATTCATTCCCGATTGGCAAAGCCAGTATCAGCGATTTGGCCGGAGGTGATGCCCAGGCCAATGCCGATCTCATCCGACAAATCCTGTCCGGCAAAATATCCGGACCCAAATTGGATGCGGTCTTGTTGAACGCCGCCGCCGCCCTGTTTGTGGCCGGAATATCTGAATCCATGGCCGATGGTTGGGAACTTGCTTTGGATGTCATCCAATCGGGCAAAGCCACCGCCAAGCTGGAAGCGCTTGCTCATGGCTGAAGGTCTGCTGATTGTTTGGATAATCCTGTAAGTCATGCCAGCCCCCCGGACAGAGATCCACGTATGGCGTTTCATGGACGGGAAACCCGGTCATGAAAACCAAACGCTGGGACTCATCAGGGCTTTGGAAAAACGTGTTGCTTGCTCTGTTCAGGATTGGAGGGTCCCGAAAGGATGGCTGGAGCGTCTTCGCTGGCGTCGCGTTTGGGGTAGGGAGGCAAGCCTTGTCTCTCCGCCCGATTTGATCCTCGGCGCCGGACATCTGACCCATACCATGGTGGCGCGTGCACGCCGGAAATACGGGGGGAAATCGGTGGTCATGATGAAACCCAGTTTGCCGGTCAGCTGGTTCGATTTGTGCGTGGTTCCGGAGCACGATGGTCTTCAGGATAGAGATCGAGTTTTAACAGTTCGTGGTGTCCTCAACCCTGTCGAAAAATCGGAGACTCAAGTCCGGTCGCAAGGACTGATACTTGTCGGCGGTCCTTGCAGACACGTTCACTGGGATGATCCAACGATGGTAAAACAGATTGCCCGGATTCACCGATCGACACCCGATACTCTATGGACATTGACCACTTCACGTCGCACCCCGGATGCCTTTCTGGAATTATTGAAACCAGCCGACAACTTGAAAGTGATTCCCGCTTCCGAAACACCTCCGGGATGGGTTGCCGAACAGTTGTCAAGATGCGCTCAGGTTTGGGCAAGTGGAGACAGTGTTTCCATGCTGTATGAATCACTCACCTCTGGCGCTGCGACGGGTGTGTTGGAAGTTGATTGGGCAGGGGAGGGCAAATTACGGCAGGGAGTGCAATCCCTCATCCAAACCGGAATGATCACTTCCTTTTCCGATTGGCCGTCCGGTGAGCCTTTGCCGCCACCTTCCTGTCCCTTGGCGGAATCTCAACGCGTGGCTGATTGGTTGTTGAATCATTGGTTTCCTGACGTGGAGGGTGGGGCATCCAAGCATTCGAGCGAAGGTCTTTCTGAATGACACACACAGAACAGTCCGCGATGTCCGGAACGGTGCTTCAGTTGCTGCCCGATTTGCATTCGGGTGGCGTGGAAAGGGGAACATTGGAATTATCCAATGCCCTGGTGGAGTCCGAATGGAATTCGCTGGTGGCCTCGAACGGTGGCCGGCTGGTCGAACCCCTGGAGTCTGGTGGCGCCCGACACATCCAATGGTCCATTGGGAAAAAGTCTCCCCTGACGCTCCGCTTCGTTCCCGCTTTACTGCGGCTGTGTCGGGAGCAAAAAGTGGATCTCCTGCATGCGCGTTCCCGGATGCCGGCCTGGATTGCTTACTGGGCCTGGTGTTGCATCCCCAGATCTTCCCGCCCTGTTTTTGTCACCACGGTGCACGGCCTCAATTCCGTCAACGCCTACAGTCGCATCATGACGCGAGGCGAACAGGTGATCGCCGTTTCGGACACCGCCAAGTCTTATGTGCTTCAACACTATCCCAAACTGGATGCCGCGAAGGTAAGCGTCATTCATCGTGGTGTGGATGACGAGGCATTCCCGTCAGGATTTCAACCAGATTCAAAATGGCTGCAACATTGGGGCGAAACTTTTCCGCAAACCCGGAATGCGCGCATCTTGACCTTGCCCGGACGCATCACACGTCGGAAAGGGCATATTGAGTTTGTGGAACTAATCGGCCTGCTACGGCAACGGCATCCGGATATCATCGGCATGATCGTGGGTGGTTGGGAAGCGAAACAGCAGGGGTATGTAGATCAAATCAAACAGCGCGTTAACTCGTTGGGACTGCAAGATGCCATCCTCTGGACCGGACACCGTTCGGATATGAAGGAAATCTACGCCAAATCCGATTTGGTGTTTTCCCTTTCCAACAAACCCGAATCCTTCGGACGAACCATCCTTGAACCGCTGTGCATGGGGACACCTTGTGCCGGGCTGGACCACGGTGGAGTCGGGGAGATCCTGGGCACTATGTTTCCGCAAGGAAAGTTGCCGCTGGCCGCATCCCGAGCAGACTGGACCGCTCGTTGCGAACAATTGCTTTCAAAAGAAGCGCCCCGACCGAAGCCGAATGCCTATCCGCTGAAAGAGATGCTCCAAAAGGAAATCCAATGCTACGAACATTGGATCCGTCAAAAGCGCTCGGTCGTGGCTTAATGGTCTGTCGAGAGTGATCTTAATTCGTATTCGGCGATGGTGTGAGCGAGCCCTACCCCCGTGTGCCGCTTGGCTTCAAGGGTGGGAGGGACTCCCAGATCATTCAGCGCCTTGCTGGTTTCCGGTCCGATGCTGGCCACTTTCATTTCAGGGTAGGTTTCGAGTAGATCGGGAAGATCAAATCGATCGTGAAAGGATTCAACGGCTGATCCGCTGGCAAACGTCAGCCAGTCGGCACCATCATTCTGCAGCTTTTCACCCATACCGAATGGATCTTCGGTTTCGGCGATCGTGCGGTAACAGGCGACATCGTCGACAATGGCGCCTTTTGATTCCAGATCCTTTGGTAGATCCATATTTGCCACTTCCGCGCGAGCCAAAAGGATCCGAATGTTTTCAATGCTTTCGTGTTCCTGGATGGCGTTGGTGATCTGGTCGGCCTTGAAACTCGCCGGAACCGCGTCGACGACCAGGTGGAGATCCTGCAATTTTTTGGCCGTGGCCGGTCCGACAGCGGCAATTCTGAGATTACCCAGAGACCGGATGTCGTTAAATGCCTTGAAAAATGCGTCAAAGAAAGCTTCCACTCCGCGGGCGCTGGTGAAAACGATCCAGTCATATTCCCCAATCCCAAGTATGCATTCAACAAGTTCACGCGAACGGGTGGGAGTGTCACTACGAATCGTGGGGACAGACATGATTTCAGCCCCCAGCTCACTCAGTCGGTTACGGAGGGCGTCGGAGCTCGAAACTGGTCGGGTCACGACAATACGACGCCCAAACAAAGGTTTGCGCTCAAACCAGTTCAATTGTTCGCTGAGGCGCACCACTTCTCCGATGATGGCGATGGATGGGGAAACGATCCCTGATTTCAAGGCGAGTTCACCTAGAGATTCGAGGTCCCCGACAACTGATTTTTGACGACCATAAGTCCCCCAACTGATCATGGCAGCGGGGGTTTCTTTCTCTAGGCCATGCTCCATCAATGCCTGGGCGATTTCCTGGAACCGTTCCACACACATCAGCAACACCTTGGTCCCCGGGGTGCGGGCGATGGTTTCCCAAGGGTAATCCGGCATCTTCTGATCCGGATTCGAGCGACCCGTGAACACGCTGAAACTGGAAGACAATTTACGGTGGGTCAGGGGAATCCCGGCATATGCCGGAACGGCGGAAACGGAACTGATCCCCGGAACGACTTCGAAATGTATGTCTGCTTCACGCAACGCAAGGCCTTCTTCTCCACCACGTCCAAAAACATAAGGATCCCCTCCTTTGAGCCGGACCACCATTTTGCCCTCTTTGGCTTTGTCGACAAGCAGCTCATTCAGGATCTCCTGGGACATGGTGTGGGAATTCGGTTTTTTGCCGCCAAAAATGATTTCCGCATCTTCCCGGGCATGTTGCAGCAACCCGGGGTTCGCCAATGCATCATAAATGATACAATCAGCTTCGGATATCAATCGGGCCCCTTTCACGGTAATCAAACCCTCGTCTCCCGGCCCGGCTCCCACCAGGTATACTCTGCCTTTATTCATCGTCATGACGCCAATCTATCGATCTCCCCAAGTGAAATGCAATGTATCGATGCATTTTTTATTGGAATGGCCCCCTTATAGAACACTTCAGATGTCTCAAGGCTCGAAGAGGACTCGGGGGGGGAACTTGCGGCTCCAGGCAGATATCGCGATATTTTCTTTTGCAATTCATAGGGATTTCATCATCATGACCTCCGAATTTCCCAGTCAACCCAGGGTTGCCGGCGGCTGTTTATTGTTCAGTCGTCTGGGGATGAATACGCATGGACTATCATGAGCGCAAATAAGGATCGATTTGAATTGGAGAAGGAACTGCTGGATTCAGTGCAGGACAAAGGTGCCGTGGACAAGGCAAAAGTGTTTGTTCGATTGTCCGGTCCCGGATGGCTTCAAAGCGCCATCACATTGGGCGGTGGATCGCTTGCCAGCGGCCTGTTCCTCGGTGTGATTGGTGGTTACGAAATGTTATGGGTCCAGTGGCTGGCCATGTTTTTCGGCGTGACCATGCTCTGCGCCATCAGCTACGTGACCCTGTCCACGGAAACGTCTCCTTTCACCAACATCCGCCGGCATATCAATCCGGTGTTGGCCTGGGGGTGGTTGGCTGCTTCCCTGTTGGCGAATATTGTTTGGGTGCTGCCGCAGTATGCCCTGGCTTACGGGGCGATCACCAACAACCTTTTCGTCGGAACATTCGCCGAGTCCAAAGATGCCAATAGCACGAAGTTCATGATCACGATCCTGCTCATGTTCATCGTGATCCCCATTACCTTGAGTTACGGAGGAAAGGGGAAAGGCATCAAAGTGTATGAAATGATTCTGAAAGTGATGGTTGCCTTGATCGTGCTTTCCTTCATGGGGGTCACCATCGCCATCTCGGGCAATGTGGATTGGGGCTCCATCGTTGGCGGGTTCATTCCAAAACTTTCGTTGATCAGCGAGCCTTCCTCACAATATCGCACCTTCCTGGATGCCATCCCATCCGAAGCTGCCAGAGGTTTCTGGCAAACCGAAATCCTGACCCTGCAGCGGAACATCATGATCGCTGCCGCAGCGACCGCGGTCGGGATCAATATGACCTTCCTGTTGCCATTTTCTTTGTTGGCCAAAAAATGGAATCGTAAGTTCCGGGGATTAGCCATCTTTGATCTGGCCACCGGCATGGTGATTCCGTTCGTGGTGGCGACTTCCTGTATTGTGATCGCCGCCGCTTCCCAGTTTCACGGAAAACCCTTTACCGGATTGTTGGATGAAACGGGAGCCAGTGTTGTGGTCAATGAACAAAGCCCCAAATATGGCGATTACAGCGGCATGATCACCAAGCGCGAGCAGAGTGAAGGCTTGCAGGGAGTGGAAGTGGCTGACTCGGAAAAACAAATCGCCGCCATGTTGATCCAACGCGGCACGGGGGATCTTGCCGGCGCTCTCAAATCCTTGTTCAAAGGCAGTGATGTCGTCTCCAACTATGTGTTCGGATTCGGTGTCCTGGCAATGGCCATCTCAACCATTTCGATTCTCATGCTGATTTCCGGATTCTGCGTGTGCGAAGCGCTCGGAAAAGAACATGGCGGGATGACCCACCGTCTGGGAACTCTGATTCCCATTACAGGTATTTTGTGGCCCCTGCTATGGACCGGAGGATCCAAGGCCTTTCTGGCGGTGCCGACCTCGGTGTTTGGATTTGTGCTGATTCCGATCGCTTATCTTACTTTTCTGTTGATGATGAATTCCAAAAAAGTGTTGGGCGACCATCTGCCGACAGGCGGGAAACGTCTGGTATGGAACGGTCTCATGGGACTTGCCTTCATCATCATGGCTCCCGCAGCAGCCTGGAAGGCCTGGACCACCAATCTGAACATCGGCGAAAACACCTACGCCTTTGGAAAGATGGCTTTGATTGCTTTTATCGTGCTGGTGATCGTGGGATTCTTCTTCAAAGAAAAAGAAGATAAGACGGCTTAAGCCGTGTCTGTGCAGTTTATCCGCAGATGTCACAGATTTACGCAGATATAGAAGGAAGATCCATTCGAATGGTAGCTGAAATTTGGGTCACTATTTGGTGAATCACTTTGAAGGGATAAAATCTGGCTTTATACCCAATATCTGCGTTCATCTGCGGATTCCTAATTGAATGATTTCGGTTAAGAAACTTTTGCTTTGTCGCGAATCAAGGCTGCTTTTTCGGGAGCCAGACGCGGCAAAGTATTTGTGAATCATCTGGAAGGGGCATGGCGTCACCCACGGAAAGTTCCTGCTTTCCGGTTGTGGGAGAAGTTGTCTGGTACAAATGAACCATCTTCCAGTTGCCGTTCGCCATTTCGACGGGATAAGCAGGTTCGGCGGTCCAGGTGCCGCCGTCGGCATCCTCGGTTTGCTTCCACGTTCCCTTCAGGATGTTGGATGTCAGTGAACCTTCCAGTTCGTAGTTTGCATCAATGTATTCGGCTTTGAAATGCAAGCTTGGATCTTTGAACGTGCCGCCGATCAACCAGGCAAACCGATAGTCGGTGTCCTGATCAAATCGCCCGAAGATCGTTTCGCCATCCAAAGCCATCTCCCAATGTAGAAAATCAATGCTCCCATCCCAATGCTTGGCTTCGCAGGCCCATCTGCCGGAAAGGATGCCTTCATTGGATCCCGAGGCAGGTGGGAGCGCAAAAAATAAAGGGTCAGTGAAGTTTTCTTTGCCATGTGTCAATCGACGATTGAGTTTCCATTGCTTGGTTTGTTTATCGCGGGCTTGATAAATGGGAATCATCCCATTGGGCCATTTAGGTGATGTAATGGCGAAAAAGAAGGGGGTGGGTGAGTCGGAGTCCGGTTGTTGAAAGCTCAGAGTGACAGTGTCGTTTTCGGAAGTATGGATATAAATCCCCACCGGCTCAACCTCCTTGGAGGGTTCCGCATGACCCGTCCACCCCGCCGTGATGGTAGCCAGGAATAACCAGGTCAAACCACGACCATTGGGTATCGTTTGAAGGACGCCAAAGATGGACTTTATCCGAACCATGTCGGAAGCATGCTTCATCGGTTGAACTTTTGGAAGACGACAATTCAGTCAGGTCGCGCCATCATCCAGACACGAAATTCCGTGCGACTGACTGTTCCGTCCCGATTGGTATCCAGTGCGCGTAAAAGGTCGGGAGCCTGTTCCAATTCATTCAAATCAATTGATCGATCGCGGTTGGTGTCGAATTGGTTGAACCACAGAGGTGCGTTACCTCGATTGCCAGACTGGTTGGGCGTGGCATTGGGAGGTGAGAATCGAGATATCGAGTCGGACATTTCCGTTTCATCCACAAAACCATCCTGATTCGCATCCATGCGTTCGAAGAAATCCAAACGTGGAGCTGGCCATTCGGATCTGGAAAGTTTTCCGTCCTGATTGCTGTCCCGCTCAAGCATACGTTCCCAGGAGGGCATGTTGCCTCTGCCTCTCCGGTTCGGACGTGAACCTTGCGGGTTGTCGGGGCGTCTCATAACCCTTCCGCCATCTCTGCCTGCTTCCAAAGAAACTTCAAAAACCTGACGAACGGGTACGCAGAAGGTGTCATCGTCATCGCAGGCGAAGTAGTCGATCGTGATTTGAAAGGGCGTTTGCCTTTGGTCTGGCGGACAGGAGAGATCAATCAGGAATTCTCGCGGATCGGCATCAGCCGGATGTTCGACCTTGGCAGAGGATCCGGATGCAGGCGTGGCGTGGAAACCTTCAGGTAAAGTCAGTTGATACCGCAACGGATCGGTCAAATTGTTCCAATGAACATGATGAAGCGGGTCCATGAAAAACCCGATGTAGAGTTGTCCGCGGCCACGTCGAAGCAGATCCTGCGTCGCTTCTGCTCTCAACTTGACGTAAAACGGTTGCCCCTTGTCGTTTTGCCTGGCAGTCACTTTTACAGCTTGCATTGGATCGGACGGACGTTGGATTCTTGGCACGATACCTTTTGCCACCGTGCTGGGAGGTGGCTCGGTGGGCATGTTCAAGTCTGACACCTTGGTGGGCGAAACCACAGGACCCAGCAACGCCTCCAGATCACTGCGCAAAGCATCCGGATCACTCCAGGCTCGGCGCTTCAGAATCACTCCGTCCGGATCAATCAGGTATTCCGAATTGGGCGCGTTCCCCAGTCCATGCTTGAGCGTGTTCTCCATGGAATCACATATCCATGGGATGTTGGATCCCAGAGTGCGCTCCGCTTCCCGGACATGCAGCAGGCGTTCCTTGAGGTTCAAAGGTGTGACATATCCGTTGTGTTCCGGATGCGCCAGGGCCTTGTAGATGTAAAAAAACTGGACACCCTTCGGGGCGTAATCCTGATGGACCGTCTCCAAACTGGGGACGTTACGAAGGAAAGGTGGTCACGTGAGACACCCAAACACCAAGACCGTGTGTTTGCCCCTCAATTGGCCGGTATTCCAGGGATGACCCTTGGCATCAAAACCATTCAGCAAAGGAAGCGTATCCCCAACGGCGGGCGCAGATTGATTAAACTGCCCCACCATGCCTTCACGAGAGTTGCTATTTTGCCGTGCCCTTTGCGCGTGAAGAGGAAATTGGCATGCTGCAATCAAACAGGCCATCAGGATGGATCCGAACAGGTAGTGTCGAGTTTTCATAGGGACTGATTTTAAGCCCTAGACGAATCGACCATCAAGCCGGTTACAAACGCCCCTTACTTCTATGCCCCATCTCAATCTTCTGCTTCATGAATGTTCCTTTACTTCACCGGTACTTTCATTTGCCAATGCGGTTTTCGTGAAGCAACACGCAGAATCTTCCGAGTGGGTTCAATCAAAAGAATGATTGAATTTTGAGATGTTTCTGGAGGCAGTTTCAGTCTTTTTTCTGAAGGACTTTTTTCTGGGTTGGCCTTTCCTTGGTTGCTGACCAGTTTCCGTCGGCAACTTCGTCTTTGAATTCATCCAGGTAGATCCATTTGCCCTCAAGTTTTCGTGCCTGCTTGAGTGTGGCTTCCACTTTGACGGTTCCGCCTCCATAGGGAAGTTCCAGTTTGAGCACATTTTTGTCGGCTTTGACGCTGGTGTAATCCAATTGTCCTTCATCGGATTCAGCATATCCGGTAAAACTCGCGCCATTTTTCTTGATCACCATGGCGTGTTTAATGTCGTTTTCTGTGGTCTCAGCCACGACATTCCATTTGCCTTTTAACACTGCAGCTGCGGATCGAACAGCTTGCCAGTCCTCGCTCGCGGTTTCTGTTCCGTTACCATCTTGAACATACCATTTACCGATGAGCGCTCCCTGCTGATTCAGGCTGGCTTTGGCTCCAATGATTCCGGTGTTTCCATCCCGTTCGAAATCGAATTCAATGGTCAACGTTTTTCCCTCGGTTTTGACTCGGTCCAGGATTCTTTCATCCCCGGTTTGTCCGATCAGGGTAGCCTGTAGGTTACCGTCCTTTTTGGAAACCGTCAGTGAGGATTCCCTGGTTTCGCCATCGGGCAAGGTGGCGGTGGTGATCCATTTTCCTGTGAAATTGGCTGCGTTTGTTTCTACATTGCTGAAAGCCGTTAAAGCAATGACGGCAATGCCCGAAAAGAATGTTTGAAAGGTTTTCATGGAAGCTAGCATCATCGGATAGTATTCCAGGGATTTCCAGAAAAATTGTGTGATCAAACCATGTGGGGGCGCATTTCAATTTTTATGCAATGGAGGGTTGAGTTCCATCTCCCGCCCATGCTTTCTCCTCGAAAACGGTAATGAGCGAATTGGGCACGGAGCCTCATAACAGGTCCCCCGGTTTTCAATGATTGCCTTTTTTTATCGCAAAGGCGCAGAGCCGCAAAGGCGCAAAGCCATTTGAAACCGAGAGTGCATGAAGGGCGCATCTCAGTTCCTACTAAGAATAAAAGTGTGAGCCGAGAGCCATAGAAATCCGTGCGTTTCTGCTCCTTCAAGGAATCAAGTGAGATGCCCCATGCATGAGGAAAATGTATGATGAACCGTAACTGCCTATTTGGAACCTTACGGACTATTGTTTGGTTTCTTTATCCTGACGCGTATGCGACTCCTCGGGAGAGGTTTTCTCTCCGTGTCTATCCGTTAAGATTTGATGGCTTTTATTTCGCCAGTACTGTCGGCGAAGCGTTCCATTTCGATCCCCATGGAACGCGCCTGGGTCAACCAGAGGTTGGCCAGCGGGGTGCCTTCGGGCATGTTGACGTGTTGACCTGTTTTGAATTGTCCACCTCCATTGCCTGCCAGGATGATCGGGAGATCGTTGTATTGATGTGTTGATCCATCGCCCAGTCCGGATCCATAGGTCAGGATGGTGTTGTCCAGCAGGGTGCGTCCATTCGCTTCCTCGATGGCGTCCATTTTGCGCATCAGGTAGGCGAATTGTTCCATGTGAAATCGATCGACCTTGAGCAGGTCATCGATCATTTTGGTCTGGTTGTGCGACATGCCATGGTGGCTGCGTGGTTTGTCGAAGAGGCCATCAAACATGTACGGGGTGTCCCATCGTTCCGGTCCGACCATGAAGGTGGCAACGTTGGTTAATCCGGTCTGCAAGGCCACCACCATGAGGTCTCCCATTAATCGTATGAACTCACCGCGTGGCAGGTAAGCATCCGATGGTTCTTCCAGGGTGACCTTGTCGAGTTCGGATTTCATGTCCTGCAAGCGATCCATCTGCTGTTCTATGGTGCGGATCGAATCGAAATACTCCTCGAACTTTTGTTGGTCGCCATAGCTGAGTTGGGTTTGCATGGATTTGGCATCTTCCAGCACCAGAGAGGTGACGTCTTTGAATCGCCGGTTCGCGTTTGTCGAAAAGAGTCGCTTGTAAAGTTTGTTGGGATGCCGGATGGATGGCGCCACGTGTCCAGTGCCATACCACGAGATGTTGTCGAAGTAGATCGATTCCTTGTTGTCCTTATGGGTGTTGCAACTGATCTCCAGCGTAGGGAAAGGCGTCCTGTCGCCCACCGCATCCGCGACGATGTGGTCCAGCGTGCGATCCAGCGGCCATGCGGAGCGTTTGATTGAGTAGGGCGCGGCGCTGCTGAGGTAACAACAGGCGCATTGTGCGTGCACATCGGTTCCGTTCTGGAATGTGCGATCCATGCCGGTGATGAGTGTGACCCTGCTTTTAAAATCCTCCAGCGGTTCCATGGTAGGCGTCAAGGAATCCAGGGGTTTGACCGAAAAGTTGGGATCCTGTTTGCCGAGTGAAGTCATCAGGTTGCCAAGGTTTCCTTTCGGTATGACATCGTTTTGTTCGCCCGGGAAAAAACCTCTGCGCACGACTCCGATGGGGACATAAAAGTGCGCCATGCGTGTGGGAACCTGTCTTGAAGGTGTGACTTGTCCCAAGCTTTCCAAACATGGCAAAGCCAGAACGGCGCCCCCCATGCCTCGGAGAAATCTGCGTCTTGATGTTTTCATATGTGCCTCAGGAGTTTGATCGGGTTTTGAGTTCCTGGAGAAAAGGTTGACTGAAAATGATCGATTTTAAAAGCGTTTGTATGCGGTAATCATCCTCCTTGGTAGCTGCGACAATTTGATCCAGCGCTTCTTCATCCGCCGGAGTCAATGCTCTGGAAAGGGCAAAGCTGAGCAGGTGGCCGGCCAATCCCCGGGTGAACAGATCTTTCTCCGCCAGCAGCGCGTCTTTGAATTCAATGGCGTTGGTGAAGGTATGTTTCCTGAACAATTTGCCGGACATGTCCACTTCACGACCATTTTCGTAATGGGTGCGCCAGTTGCCAACGACATCGTAATTCTCCAGAGCGAATCCCAGCGGATCGATTTTTTCATGACACCCTTTGCAGTCCGATCGTTCGCGATGTTGCGCGAGGCGTTCACGCAGTGTCAGGTTTTCTTCGCCTGCGGCGGGTTGTTCGGACAATGGCGGCACATCCGCCGGGGGTGGTTCGGGTGGTTTGTTGAACAGGACGGACGTCAGCCAGGCGCCGCGCGTGATTGGTTTCGTGCGGTCCGGTCCCGATGTCATGGCCATGACGGCTGCTGTGGTGATCACGCCTCCGTTGCGTCGGTCGGTGACAGGGAGCCGATGAAAATTCAGAATCGTGACTTCGGTCGGAACCCGATCCGGTAGCTCTCCGATGACCAACGATCCATAGGCTTCCTGCAGGAGTGCGGAACGGTAGGTGAAGTCCGAGTCGATGAGCTGTGTGATCGGGCGGTTTTCGATCAGGATCGTTTCGAAAACGAGCAACGGTTCCAGCATCATGTGCATGCTGTCCCGATATTTCAGGTAGTAGAAACCGGGGAACTTGTCCGGGTTGGGAGCGGATGAAATGATGCGCTCCAACTGGAGCCATTGTGAAGGGAAGCTGTCGCAGAATCGTTTGAGCCGTTGATCCCTCAGCATGCGTTGAAACTCGGCTTCGAGCGTTTCCGGGTGACTGAGACGACCTTCGTTTGCCAGATCGAGCAAGCGCTGATCCGGAAGACTTCCCCAAAGAAAGAAGGATAATCGGGAGGCCAGATTGAAATCGGTCGAGTCGGTTTCCGATGAACCATCGGAAGGTGTATGATTGAACAGGTATAGAAACTTTGGAGAAGAAAGAACCGATGAAGCCACCGCTTTCATGGCTTCTGTGAATGGCACATCCTGGTTTAATTGCGTCTCAACATAGTCGGCATATCGATCGATCGTGTGAGTGGTCGGTGGTTTGCGAAAGGCGCGCTTCAAGAATGGTTGGAGTCGGGTTCGGATTGTTTCTGACAGATCTGTTTGATCCTTTGGAGTGGCAAAGAACGTGTCCCAGATGCCGACGTTATCCGGATTGAAGTCCTCGCTTTCGACAATGGATTGGGCCAACCCCAAAAAGGACTCCAGCAGCAGTGGGGAAAGGGACAAATGATCGATCCGGTTGTCAAACCCATGTTCGGCGCGAAGATCCTGGGGGAAGGGAACCACTCCGGCGAGTCGTTTTTCGATCATCTGCGATTTGCCAAGAGGTCTGCTGCCTACCGTTACCTTCTCCGGCATTTGTCCGGTCTCAGGTTGAAAGTAGTTCCGGTGTTCTCGCATCATTTGTTCGGGTAGTGAAAACACGACACAACGCAGGTCAAACAAATCCACGACGGCATTGTTGTATTGGAATCGGTTCAAGCGTCTTAAAGATGTCTGATCAGCTCCGGGAGAGGGGTGTTTTTTAGACTCGTTGAGCAGCAATTTAATATTGTTGAGCAGCAGGTCCTTGGATGCCGAATCGAGTTGTGGTTCGCCCTCGGGTGGCATTTCATTGAACTTGAGGACTTCGCTCAGTTGAGTCAATAGCTCCGGTTGATCCTGCAAATTCTCCTCATTCTTGATCTGAAGCAGGTCCACATCCCCCTTCGTTTTTCCGTTTTTGCCATGACACTGAATGCAGTGAATCTTGAATATGGTTGTAACCTTCTGGAATTCATTGGCATGCGTGTAGGTGGTAGTGCAGGCAATTGCTACCCATGTCAGTGCTTGGCGGAACATCCTATCGAGAGTAATGGGTGATGATTCCTAAACCAACTTAAAATTCAATCATTCCATGATGGTTGTTTGGGTCCAGGCAGCAATCAGGCGTTTCTGTTTCCAAAGTACTTGCTCAAGCAATGGCTTGACTGGAGCAAATCATTTCTTTAATGGTTAGTCTCCATAACCCCTAGTCAAAGTCTTTGATGCAGAAACCTGCCGGAGTATTGTGCCCTGGTGGAGTGGACTGTATCTAGTAGGCATTGCAATCAAAAAGAAACATGCAAATGAAACGGCAAAAATATACACTACGACCTCATGTGAAGTGGGCGGGCGGGCTTCTGCTTGCGGCTTACTCCACATCGATGATGGCGCAGGTATCGTTCAATGCACCGGATGGTGGATGGAACTATATTTACGAGGGAGACGAAGCGAACTATGCACCGGAAGGTGAGGGGTTCGCTTCGCTTGATGGTACCTGGAACCATGACAATGCCTCTGACCAATGGGATGGGTCCGGAATTGGAGGAGATTTTGGTGATGGTAACCGTCCCGGTGGCGCCATGGTCATCACCGAAGGTAATACGACTTTCCTGCGTATTCAGGACACAGGGGATCCTCGCGACTACGATTACAGTGACCCTGGATCCAACCGTAAAGTGTATCTCGGTCACAGTCTGACCGAAGACGGCGCTGCTGATACAATCATGGATGATGGTGTTACCTTGATGTTCCGTGCGCGTGTTCCTTCTAGCGGTCCACTGGATCCTTTGCATCGTGACGGACAACAGGCAAATGGAACCCAAGCATATCCGGAAGGTGGAGACGGCTATGTCACCTCGGATGGAGGTAAAGGAAATTTTGTGATCAAGCAGAACTCGGGTGGTGCGATTGCATTCTCCCTGACAACCGCACAGGATACGCCAGGCGGCAACCCAACAGACCGCGTTACCAATTTCAGCGGATTGAGTTTCAATGAATTCAACGGAAATGCTGTTTCTGGTGAAGTCAACTTCGGTCAGGGCAAAGGAGCCAACGTCATTCCTTTCGATCCGACCGTATGGCACGAATTCTGGGTGACGATCGAGAAGGATTCCTCCAACAATGGGACCCATGTGGGGACTGTTTGGATTGATGGAAGCACCGCTTCTCAGACGTTTTCCATCACTGCGGGGACTGGTGATGATTTTGGTGGTATCAGCTATTTGGCCATGGGGGCCACAGCGACACCCCAAAACGCCGCCTTGGATATTGATCACTTTGGTGTGAAGTTCGAAGCCGTGGCACCTGCTCCACGCTCCTATCAACTGCCTGATGGTGTGGATTGGGCATATGGATATGAAGGAGATAAGGTCGATTACGCTCCCGATGGTGAAGGGTTTGCTTCTCTGGATGGAACCTGGAGTCATGATAACGGATCAGATCAATGGGATGGATCCGCTATTGGTGGTGAGTTTGGTGATGTTAACCGACCAGGCGGAGCCATGGTGATTGAAGATCCGGGTGTGACCTACCTGCGCATTCAGGATACCGGAGATCCCCGTGACTACGGTTACAGCGATCCTGCTTCCAATCGAAAAGTATATTTGGGACACGATCTTGCTCAAGATGGAGCAAGCGATACGGTGATGGATGACGGTGTGACACTTTATTTCCGTGCACGCGTTCCCATTGATGGTCCTCTGGATCCTCTGCACCGTGATGGACAGCAAGCTGATGGTATACAACCATACCCCGAAAACGGTGATGGTTATGTAACTTCCGATGGTGGCAAAGGAAACTTCGTCATCAAACAAGCCGGAGGGGGAGCGATTGCCTTTTCTCTGACTACAGCAACGGATACTCCCGGAGGCAATCCTTCCGATCGAGTCACCGACTTCAGTGGTTTGAGTTTCAATGAATTCAATGGAAACGCCGTTTCTGGCGAAGTGAACTTTGGTCAGGGCAAGGGAGCGAATGTGATTCCATTTGACCCCACCCAATGGCACGACATCTGGATCACCATTGAGAAAGATGAGTCAGGCAACGGAACCCATGTGGCCAACATATGGGTGGACGGCAGTGAGGCATCTCAAACGTTTTCTGTGACGGCTGGCACAGGAAGTGATTTCGGTGGCAGCTACCTGGCTATGGGATCGACAGCTACGCCTCAAAACTCTGCGCTCGATATCGACTTTTATCGCGTCGCACTGGGCGTGCATTCTCCCGATGGCATCGAGGATGTTGCCCCGGTTCTTATCACTGACCTCCAACCAGGTCTTGGTGCAAGTAATGTCGATGCGGGTGATGGCATTTCATTCAAAGTCTCCTCGAGTGACGCCATTCCTCAGGAAAATATCAGTGTCGTTTTGAGTGGAGTGGATTACTCTGGTGACCTTCAGTTTGATGGTAATGAAAATTCCTGGAATGTTTCCCTAAAGGGATTGCAGGAAAACTTCATATACAGCGGTAAAGTGATCGTTAGCAAAGGTGATGGAGGGGCTGTTGAATTGTTGGTTGCCTTCGATACCTTTGCGGATGACAACTTCACCTTTGAAGCCGAAGACTGGAACTTCGAAGGTGGTGACTTCATCAACGATCCGGCTATCGGATTTGGTGGTAGCGGATACTTTGATAAAGGTACCGGAGATGATACGGAAGGTGTGGATTTCCACGAGCTTTCCGCTGACTTCGACTTCGCGAATGAAGATGCCTGGCGTATTCCTTTGGCCGGCAATATGCCTAACACGGATCCGAACGGCAATGAGGCTGGACGTTCCAAATTCGAGAACGATCCCGATGCTGATTTCAGTGTTGTGGGAACCGAAGCAGGTGAGTGGTTGAACTACACCCGCGATTTCTCTGTTGGCGACGCCAATATCTGGTTGCGTGGTGATCTGGGAAGTGCCGAGGAAGTTCAACTGGACCTCGTCGAAGGCGCTACCGGAGCAAGCCAAACCACAACCAAACTGGGTTCCTTCAAGGGAGCTGGTGGTGGTTATGATTGGATTCCGTTGACCAACGATTCCGGAACGATCCAAAAAGTTGCGCTCGATGGTGAAGTAACGCTTCGGGCGACCATCGTTTCGGGTAGCCCTGACCTGAACTTCTTCATGGTTACTGAAGCTGTGATACAGCCTGTGACCGTCGTAGCTCAATCCTCAGGCGCACTTAGCGAACCCACTGTCGTGGACTTCGGCGCTGTTGGCGCGGATGCTTCCTATGAGTTCCACTTTTATGCCAAAATGGACGGAGCCTCTACCGCGATTGCGGGTAACGACGCCTTCGCCATCAAATTGGATCAGTGGAACAATCAAGGTGTTTTCGGGACCACTCAATTCGGTGTGGCCGACAACTTGTTTGAAGCCGTTGGCGGCAAGAGCGTGGCCTCTGTCTTTGATCGCCCGGTGCATGTCGTCATTGTGAGTGACAGCGGCGCGGGTGAATCCAGACTCTATGTGGACGGTGACCACGTCGGAACCTGGGGCGGAAACTTCGAACTGCCAGGATCCACCAAGGTCATGGGCGCTCGCCTGGAACAGGCAACCGATCATATGGGAGCCGGTAGTGTGATGTATTCCTGGGCTACTTACTCAGGAGTCCTTTCAGACAGCGAAATTGCAGCGAAATTCGCAGCATTGCCTGATGTTGATGTGCCCAATCCCGGCGGCATCACTTCCATTGGTCTTGCTGATGGAAATGTGGTCATCGAATTCGATGGAACCTTGATGAATGCTGATAGCGTCAGCGGACCTTATAATGCCGTTGCCGGTGCCACCTCACCATACTCTGTCGCTCCAGACCAAGGCGCTCAGTTCTTTATTGCTCAATAAGAGCACGCAAGACTGATTTCATAAGTTACAACAATGAGCCGGATTCCCCGATGGGGAGTCCGGCTTTTTTATGTTTGGAATGGAGGCAGATCGGGGAGATTTCGTAAGTATGATTAACACCGTGGCAAGAAACGGGTGCATCACAGTTAATTCCAGAAAGGTCGCAATAGGACAAGAGCCATTTTGGAGTGCTCCGAGTCATCGGAGCTCTGGATACAACATGACAACGTTATGGCCTTGAACGACACTGATGGCATACCATTTCCCAAGTGTAAGAACCACTTGAGCTTTTGAATGAGGCACAAGGCGTTTTTTCACCATTGGGTTGATCGACAAGTATCCAGAGCGGCGATGACTCGCGCGCAGTCCAGAAAAGTTCAGGCGATAAACGAGAGTTTGGAATGAAATGACCTGCGTCCGGTAGAAATGATTTGGTATGTTTTGGCTCGTGCGGTCTTTCGATGAGTGATAGTCTGACCTGATGAATTTCCCAGTTGATATGCGGGCCGGGCGATGTGCTGTGCCTGGAAGGTTACAGATGTCTTTTATGGCAATCCTTTGTAACTGGAATGTGCTCCATGCGCAGGTGGATGTTTGGATTGGGACGGGTAGCGCCTGGCCCAGTGAAGGGATTTACATCACACAGTTGAATCCCGATACCGGTAAGTTGTTCAGGGCTCAAGTGGCAGCCGAAATACGTGGTCCCGGTTTTCTTGCCATGCACCCCAAGGGGAGTCACCTTTATGCCGTGGGATCTATGGATCAAAAACCGGTGGTCGCCTGTTATGCCATTGAGAAGCGTGAAGGAAACGATGGCTTGAAATTTGTAAATGCTCTTGAGATTGGAGATGGAGGAGGGACACATGTTTCGGTGAATCAAGCAGGGAACCTGTTGTTGACCGCCCAATACGGTGGAGGTTCGGTTGCTTCATTCTCACTCAATGCCGACGGATCACTTGCTGAGCGCAAACAATTGTTGGAACATTCGGGCGGTTCGGGCGTGGTGGCAGGTCGACAGAATGGTCCGCATCCGCACTGGACCGGGTTTTCGCCGGATCAACGATTCGCGTTTGTGCCGGATTTGGGATTGGATCGTGTGATGATCTACGCAGTGGATGGTTCCAGACAGACCATTCGCACACATGGTTTTGCTGAAGTCCCCGCCGGGGGAGGCCCGCGACACATGAAATTCCATCCCAACGGACGCTGGGTGTATGTGTTGAATGAATTGGATTTAAGTTTGACGACCTTCAATTATGATGCGGCGAACGGATCGATGGAATCCCTACAAACCCTTCCAAGCGTGCCCAAAGAAGAACTTGCCAGAGAACAGTTCAAAAGCGCTTCCGAGATCCGCGTGCATCCCAATGGTCGCTTCGTTTATTCCGCCAATCGGGGGCATGACACGATCACGGCGTACAAGGTGGATCCTGACACAGGAGCCTTGCAGGTGATCGAAAGAGAACATGTCCGGGGTGCCACACCTCGAAACTTCAACATCGATCCATCCGGTCGCTGGTTGTTGGCTGCAGGGCAGAATTCACACACTTTGGCGTCGTTTGCCATTGATTCGGAAACCGGCGAACTGACCTACAACCAAAGTGTCATTCACGCTCCATCGGCCATTTGTGTGCTTTTCGAGCACGAGTAGCCTGGTGCGGATGAGTTCCGTTTCCTTTGTTTTACGCCATTGTCAAATGAAGCAAATTTTCACATTATCCCATTCATCCATCATGAATCGCATACTCATTTTACTCTGCTTGTGCTGTCTGATTCGATCGGTTCAAGGCGCTGATCGACCGAACATCGTGTTCTTTTTTACCGATGACCAGACCACATCCACTTTGGCTTGTTACGGTCATCCCCAGGTGAAGACGCCCAACATCGACGGACTGGCGGCACAGGGGACGCGGTTCACCAATGCGTTCGTGAGTCATTCGATTTGCTGGGTCAGTCGCACCACTATCCTGACCGGCTTGACCGGACGTTCTTACGGCACACCCGGTAATCATGATCAAGCCAGGCCCGAAGCCGTTGAAACGCTTTACACCGACCTGTTGCGAGACAACGGATATCGGACGGGTTTTTTTGGCAAATGGCACGCCAAAATGCCGGGAGGTTACAAACCTCAGGATCACTTTGATGTGTATCAGGCAATCGGTCGCAATCCATTCTACAAAAAACAACCCGATGGTTCCTTGCGGCATGAGACTGAACTGATCGTCGATCGCGGGATCGATTTCATTCGCAACCAACCCAAGGACCAGCCCTTTGCCTTGAACATGTGGTTCAACGCCTGTCACGCCGAAGATGGCGATCGACGCCCCGGAATTGGTCAGTTCCCATGGCCGCAAGCCGTGAATGGTATGTATGAGGATCTGGAAATGGCGCCGCCCCGATTGAATGCTCCTGAAATTTTCGACGCTCAACCCGACTTTCTTCGCACAACGATCAACCGCGAACGCTTTTTCTGGCGTTGGAATACCGATCAGAAATATCAGACCAACATGCGTGCTTATCTTCGCATGGTGAGTGGTATTGACGGGGCGATCGGCCGATTCATGAAAGCCCTCGAGGAGGCCGGTCTGGCCGAGAATACGATCATCGTTTACTCCGCGGATAACGGATATCACATGGGCAACAGGGGGTTCGCGGGGAAGTGGTCCCATTATGAAGAGTCGTTGCGCGTGCCGTTGATCATCATGGATCCGCGTGCGGCGGCATCTCAACGTGGTGCGGTGACGGATGCATTTGCGCTGAACCTGGATTTCCCGGCAACGTTCCTGGATTGGGCGGGTGTGTCCATTCCGGAGCGATATCAGGGACGAAGTCTTCAGCCGGTGGTGCAATCGGGTAAACCTGCCGATTGGAGGGATCAAACCTTTCACGAACATTTCGCGGTGCGACATCGTATTCCTGCGTTCGAAGGTGTTCGAAACGATCAGTTCAAATACGTTCGATATGTGGATCACGACAAGCATGAGTTCCTTCATGATTTAAAGAATGATCCGGATGAATTAGTCAATCTCGCAAGCGATCCAGGCTACGCCGGTGTTCTGAATGATCTGCGCGCCCGGACCGATAGACGGGTGAATGAACTCGGTGGTCCGCTGCATCCTTTGAATCAACCCTTTACAGCTTCCACTGAGCCACATCCGGTTGCTGCCGCCGCGGTCAGTATTCGGCCGGACAAGGAAGGGTGGGTAAAATTGTTCAACGGAAACCGCCTTGGAATGTGGGATGGCGACACCAAATACTGGAGTGTTAAAGATGGAGTGCTCACTGGCAAAGCGGATGGGACCTTGAAGATGAACCGTTTCATCACCTGGAAAGGTTCAACCATTCACAATTTCGAAATCAAAGTGATGGTCAAAGTCAGTGCCGGCGGTAACAGCGGGATTCAATACCGGGGCCAATCCCGACCGGACATCGGTTTGGATGTTGTGACCGGTTACCAATGCGATGTGGTGGCCAACACCCCCAAATACAACGGCATGCTTTATGAAGAACGGGGGCGTCGAATTCTGTCTCACACCGGAGAGAAGGTGATCATCGACGAAACCGGTCAACCCTGGGTGGTGGACAAGCTTCCGTTCAAGGAATTCGAACCGGATCAGTGGCACGAATACCGGGTGTTGGTGGAAGGGAATCATCACCGTCACTGGATTGACGGTCATCCGACAGCAGATCTGATCGATTTTGACGAGAAGGGGCGGGCACTGGAAGGGGTGCTTGCGGTTCAGGTGCACGTAGGTCCACCCATGACGATTCAATACAAAGATTTCCGGATCAGACATCTTCCGGATGACCTGCCATTGTTGAAACCGGAAGACCATCCCATCCCTGCCGGTTCTTATGGCGTTCGACCTCAGGGGCGATTGCCTGCTGATTGGAAAGCGCCGGTTTTTGGGAATGGTGAATAGAAGGTAGATCGGACCGTCCCGGTCCGCACCTTGTGGTTTGCCTGTTCAAAAAAGTCATTCAAGGGAAATCCTGACGCATTAGAGACGCAAAAGTCCGTTTGCCTGAACTTGAACACGGCAGGTTGTTGAGAACCGTAGGCTTCCCAAAACGGAAAGCAACTTAGCTGATGTAGACCACAAGGCGACGGGCCAGGGACGGCCTCGTCCTACCTGTTGGGTGTCTATTGGTAGATCGGATCGTCTCGAAGACGGTTTGGCCACATTCTTGTGAATGCAGCTACGAGTGTTTTAAAGTAGCCACATTCTCGCGAATGCGGCTACTTTGGATTGAGTATTTGAATCAGCGATTCAGGACGTCGTTGCGTGTGGATTCGGCGATGGCGGCGGCTTCCTGAATGAGGTCGGGGGCGACTCCGAGTTCGGTCAGAGTGGCGCCCAAGTTTTCCATGACCGCGTCGAAATGGCTGTCATTGAGGCCCATTTTTTCGACGAGGTGCTTGTGTCCTTCGCGCATGTTTTTGCCTGAATAATTCGGAGATCCTCCGAATGCGTAGGTCAAAAACGCTTTCTGATGGCCCGCCTGACGTTACATATCCACACCTTCAAAGAAATGTTTGATGCGGTCGTCGGCCAGCACTTTGGTGTAAAACAAGTCCACTGCAGCGTCAACGGCGGCAGCGCCTCCCAGTCTTTCGTAAAGACTACTCATGGTGTATTCGATTTTCTTTTGGTTCTGGTTGGGCGAAATCTCCATGATACACGCGCATACGTTGCGCATGTAAAACAAAAGAAACGCTCGTTTGGTTATATCGGTAAAGAACTACAAATCTTTACCTGAAAATTGGCTCGTGAACCAAGCTGTGGGTGATTGCAGGGCGGGGCAACACTTTTCTTGACCATTTTGGATGCATTTTTGTTCTGAGGCTCCGTGATGGGTGAGGTATGAACTTTTTGACACTTTTGATTGGCTTCCAATGGCGAGTGAATGTCTAATCGGGTATCGCCTTTTTTAAAAACGAAATCGTGTTATGCGTGCATTGATCCATTCCATTGTTTGTTTGAGTGTTTTCTCAACCTTAACCTGCACGGATGTGTGGGCAGCTGGTCGGCAGTTGACCGGATCCCATGCGCCTGCCTCATCCGCTCCGATACCTGCCGCCAAAGCCGCTGCCACCTTCACCGTGCCGGATGGTTTTGAGATGCGCTTGTTCGCTTCCGAACCGGAGGTGGTCAATCCTGTGGCCATGGACTGGGATGAACGCGGTCGCTTGTGGGTGCTGGAATTGTTCGAATATCCCAGAGGCGCCAAACCCGGTGAAAAACCTCGCGACCGGGTTCGGATTCTCGAAGACACCGATGCCGATGGTCGCGCCGATAAATCCACTCTCTTTGCCGATGGACTGAATCTGGCGACCGGATTGTTGCTGGGGGATGGTGGTGTTTACATTGGCCAGGCTCCTTACCTGTTGTTTCTTGAAGACACCGATGGAGACGACAAGGCTGATAAAACCACGCGTTTGCTGGGTGGGTTTGGTTTGGAAGACCGACATGAGTTGTTGAATGGTTTTACGTGGGGTCCTGACGGGATGCTTTATATGACCCATGGAGTGTTTACGCATTCCAAGGTAACTGATCCGGAACACCCGGAACGTCCCGAGGTGATCATGAACGCCGCCGTGGCCAGGTTTGAACCTGAGAGCAAACGGTTTGAAATCTTCTCTGACGGAGCATCCAATCAATGGCACGTCGATTTCGATCGATACGGCAACGCTTTCGTGAGTGCTTGTGTCATTGATCACCTCTTTCACATGGCACCCGGCGGCTTGTATGTTCGACAGGGCGGACGTCCGGAACATGCCTACAGCTATGGGTTGCTTCCATCCATTGTGGATCACAAACATTACCGCGCCGCTTACTGTGGTGTGGCGGTTTATCTTGGGCACCAATACCCCGTGAATTATCTGGGACGAGTACTGATGGGGAACATTCATGAAAACGCGGTCAACATGGATCGCCTGGAACCGGATGGTTCTTCTTTCAAAGCTCATTCCATGGACAACTTCGTGCAATCTTCAGACGGATGGTTCCGGTCAGTCAGTGAGCAGATTGGGCCGGATGGCACGGTTTGGATTGCGGATTGGTATGACAAATATCCTTGTTATCAGAACGCCCAGGCTGATCCGGAAGGTGTCGACCGCGAGTATGGGCGCATCTGGCGTGTGGTGCATGTCGGAGATCAGCCCGGGAAAAAAGTCAATAGTCGGCCGCAAGTGAAGATGGATTTGGCCAAGGTCAGCAGCAACAAGCTTGTCGAGTTCCTGGGACACCCCAACATTTGGCACCGGGAAATGGCTCAACGTCTGCTCAAAGAACGCAAAGATCCGGCCTCCAAAAAGCCCTTGTCCCATCTCATGCGCACAGGAACCACGATCGAAGCCAGATTGACCGCTCTATGGTCTTTGCACAGCGCCGGGTTGTTGGATGAAACGTTGCTCAGCGCAGCCGAGGTGGATACTCATTTTGCGATGAGAACCTGGGCAGCCCGTCTGACCGGTGAGCGTCGTTCATCCGATCCCGCGGCATTGACCCGCCTGCAGCTCCTGGCCGAAGACCGTGACCCGACCGTGCGCAATGCGGTAGCCACTGCCTTGCGTCAATACAGCTCCGGGGCTCTCACGATTAATCGTCCGTCAACATCCAATGCCACTCTTTCTGATTTGGGACCTACATTCGCACGACTGATTCGAGTTTCGGCAAGCGAGGATGATCCATTGATTCCATTCATGACCTGGATGGCTTTGGAGCCCTGGGTGCTGGAGACTCCTGAAATGGTGTTGGAATGGTTGGTGCAGAATGGGGGAACCACCAAACCCTTGAGTGAGGAATTGTTTTATAAAACCATTCGACGCTTGAATGATCAGGCTCAACCACGGACCGTTGGATTGGCCGTGAGAGCCTTGACCGCGTTGTTGGATGGGGATCAGGATTTGTTGATCAGTGGATTGAATGCCCTGGTGGAAGGTCAACGTTTGAACAAGACCATGCCTGAAGGCGCTTCCGATTTTCTAAACAAACTGGCCGCCAGCAATCGGTCGCCCGTAGTAAGCCGTTACCTTCAGTTGGGTGCTCTCTGGGGGGATGAAAACACGATGGGACAATTGGCCGACCTGATCTCCAGTGGGGATACACCCGATTCGGACAGGCGCATGGCGGTTCAACTCGCCAAACAAATTGATAACCCCGCCGTCCTGAAGGCACTTTCTGATCGAGTCATTGCCGCCCCCAATGGCGTGGCGATTCGTGAAACCATTGACGCTCTCGGCGGACATGACAAGCCACGCGTGGCCGACCTTCTGGTCCGTCAGTGGTCCAACTTTGAAGTGGCCCAGCGTCAGGCCGCCACAGCGGTGTTGGTATCGCGACCTGCATGGTTGAATACCTTTTTGTCCGCTGTGGAAGACAAAACCATTCAACCTTCCGACGTGCCTGCCTCAGTGATTCGTTCGTTGTCGAGTCATCGAGATCAGGCGATTCGCGAACGCGCTCAGAAAAGCATCGGTCGTTTCCGTGAACCGAATGCCGACATGGACAAGTTGATCCAGGCCAAACGCGGAGTGGTGCTCAGTGGAGAGCCGGATTTGGATAACGGCAAACAATTGGCCGAGGCGGTGTGTCTGGTCTGTCATGAGTTGCACGGTAAAGGCGCCCAGGTGGGGCCTGATTTGACCGGTGTCGGTCGTTCCACTCTGGACGCACTGTTGGCCAATGTGATTAATCCCAACCAGATTATCGGAGCCGGATACGAGAACATCGTCATTGAAACCAGGGATGATCGCAGTTTGAGCGGACGTTTGACCGAGGAAACCGCAACGTATGTCAAGTTGTTGGCTTCCGGCGGACGTGAAGAAGTCATTTCGAAAAGCGATATCCAATCCCGTGAAGTCACTGAAAATTCCGTGATGCCCGAAGGACTGGAACAAATGCCCGATAAAGATTTTCGGGATCTCATTTGGTATGTGTTGAATCCACCGGAAGATAAACGTCCCATGACGGCTGCGCTTCGTAACGAGCTGGTAGGAACAGCCGAGCCGGTGATTCAGCGGGATTATGAATCCATCAGTTTGTGGAATCCGGACTGGAAAGTGCGGTCCGCAGAAATCAGGCAGGCCCCATCTGTCGAACCGGACTGGGAAGGTTCCAAAAACGTGTTGGTAACCCATCCGTTCCGTCATCAGGGTGGCGCTTCCCTGGAGCGAACCATCGAGGTGCCGAGTCAGGGTAAAACATATCTCGACCTTAAGGTGGCCACCTCACCCAAAGGACAGTGGGTGCTGCGGGCTTTTGCCGATTTGAAACTGGTCGCACGGCAAAACATCAGCCGGCAGGGTGGTGTCTGGAAAACCATCCGGGTTGACCTGACGCCATTTGCCGGCAGGACGATTCCCGTCCGGCTTGAAAATTATTCCTACGACATGCAAAACGATTTCGCCTACTGGGGATCTGTGGAGGTCGTCACTGAATAGGCGCGAAGCTTGTTGTTATTGAACCGCATCGCCGCAGTCACGGGATCTCCGAGATTGCGCAGATTGACGCAGATTAACCAGGAAACAGAAGATTGGGTTGGATGGGTGGTGTTTGCCAGAAAGGTTTCTCTTTAAGGAAATAGTTTAAATTTACAGGTGATACATCTGCGATAATCTGCGCAATCTCGGAGATCCCGTGACTGCGGCGATGCGGTGCAAAAAAAATTGGATGTAAGCGGATCAGCTTTCAGGCCAGGTGTCGTGGACCACGATGCATCGTTGTGTTTCGAGGCCTGGTCCGTTTTCTTCACTTCGCAGGCTCAACATTAAAGGGGATTTGGATTTTTGAAAGTGTGATTGGATGTGGATTCCCGCTTCCTGCCACGTCATCGCTTCGCTTGTGATTCCCGGATTGATGAGCCCACTGAGCCAGTAGGGTTTTGGTAGGTTTACGATCTGGTCGATTTTCAAAGGCGAGACCTTCCGCCACTCAGAAGCCCTCAGCCAAATCCCTCGTAGATGTTCGGGGTGAGAGCCCTTGGGGCGGTCCGTATGGTTTGGTTCCTCCAAATGATAAAAGAGCATGCCGCGACTGATGGGGAGAGCATGGTCCACGGGGCTAAGTTTTGGAATGCTCAGCTTCAACTGACGCTGCATGAGATGGTCATGCTTGCGTTCGAAGGAATCTCTGGGATCAGGCCCAATGAACGAGCTGCCATGAGTGGAAGCCGTAGATGGATGGTGCAGGTAAAACTTGATGGTGCTTTCCAGATGCCAGCGGTGACCATTCCGGTCCTGTAAACAGAAATCGATTTCACCCACCGTACGCTTGCCGTCGAATATCTGGCAATGTCTGGCCTCCACATCCAGCTTGAGACCATGCGTCAACCACAGGTCCAACAAGGATTCAAAATACAAGCCGACCCGTCTTGGGACGGGGAATTGGGAGGATGTCTCAACGAAAGGTAATTGGGGAGATCCTTCCGTCCCGGATTCGATCAACGCGTTCAGGCCGTCCGCGCCGTCAAACAAAGGAGGGGAATCGATGATCCACTTTAAATCAGCCTGAATCTGATACTGTATGTTTGTTTGAGAATGGATGATTAAAGTTCGACGGCTTGTTTTTGTTTCGGAGGGCGGGTGGTCCAGAGGATGCCGGTGACGATGATGGCGGCTTCTGCGATGGGGGGCCAGTTGACAAATGCTGTGCCTGAGATCCATGCCACTCCAATGATCACGCGGGTTGCGCGTTCATGTGTCGGCCAGAGTTGCAAACAGGTGGCGGCGGCGAGTTTTGCGGTCAGGACAAGCCCCAGCCAGGGGACGATTCCACCGCTTTTGAAAAACCATTGTTCGCTGAACATCATCAGGGCGAAACCAATCAGGCGACCCCAATGTTCGCGGGTGAGGAATGCTTTTAGGAAACGGACGGGATCAGGTTTGCCGACATGACCGGACGAGGCAATCTTGATGGTTGGGTGCTCAGCGTCATGGGAATGGATCACCGGTGGTGTTTTTCTGGGCGTTTCCATTTCCGGGAGACTGGATAGGTCGGTGTCCAGTTCACTGACTTTCTGGTAGCGTTGTTCAGGTCTTTTTTGAAGCGCTTTGAGCACCACAGGGTCGAGGGGTTGATGATTTCCCCGGATGGCGGAAGGTGGTTCAAAGTGGCCGATTGGCAATTCTCCTGTGAGCAACTCGTAAAATACCACCCCAAGAGAATAGATGTCCGAACGATGATCCACCTCGCGTGTGCATTCGATTTGTTCCGGGGACATGTAGTTGGGCGTGCCCATGATCTGACGGGTGCCGGTCAGGTTGGATTCCCGTTGGGTTCCCTCATTGATCTTGGCGAGGCCGAAGTCCACGATTTTGACGATGCCTTCCCGGTTGATGAGGATGTTTTCGGGTTTGATGTCACGGTGGACGACATGCTTGGTGTGCGCGTATTCCAACGCGGTGCAGGTCTGGGAAATGATGCGAAGGACGGACTGAATGCTGAGGGCGCTTCGCTTCATGAGCCCGCGCAGGTTGTCTCCTTCGACGAATTCCATGATCAAATAGATGAACTGATCCGTGCGTCCGACATCAAAGACCGGAACGATGTTGGGATGGCTCAATTTTGCCAGAGTGCGGGCTTCGCGCAAAAAGCGGTCGGGATGCGCGACGTGAGCGTTTTCTCCATCCGAGGGAACCACCTTGAGTGCCACGAGGCGATCAAGGTTTTTTTGTTTCGCCTTGAAAACCGATCCCATACCGCCTTGACTGATGAATTCAAGGATTTCTAGATCGGGGATGGCCGTCTGAAGTGCGTCAATGGAAGGTGCCGGTGGAAGACGACGATCTCTGGCATCCGACGGTTCATGGTTGCCGGACGTGTCGTGTTCGGTGTCGTCGGCATGACGCCATGCGCTGTCCGCATTTTGTCCTTGAGTGGATTTTGTTTTTGCGGACGGATCTTGATTTGATTCCTCCATTATTTCAGCCGCCATCAGCATAGGTCTTTAACAGATACCAATCAACGTCCGAATTTGTTGCAAAAATTCAAGTGACGGTTCCTGCTGTTGACGCTTTGATTGAGTATGATGCCTGTGTTGGCCAACTTCTGGCGAAGTCGGCTACTTTGGTCAGATGTTGGTGTTTTATGCCGCGCGAAAGGCTGTGATCAGGACGGAATGTCTTCGTGAAATTGTCCGATGGTAACGTATTTTCCTTCGCTTCTTCTGGGGATGATGCTGTAGTAGTCCGAGGATTGATTCCAGCCGTTCAGACAAAGTGTGATGGGGAGTTTTGCTTCATCGAACGTGGGCAACAATTCCTTGTAGCAGGCCTGGTGATAGAAGTCATACCAGTAGGGGGTTGTGAGGTAGGCTTTGCAGAATCCCAGGACCAGCAGTCGGGCCTTGTGCGCATTGCGTGCGACGTAATCAAAAATCGCTTGCGTGACACATGCGCTCATGGGGTGAAAGACATCGTCGCAGGCAACAATGCCGGACCGGCCAATGCAGTCAAAAGCCAAATCCAGGTCACTGATCACGCCTTCGTAGGAATGTTCTCCGTCGATATGGACCCATCGAAATTCCCCGAACAGTTCATGCAACACGTTCCGTTTTCGGAGCACTCCCGAGTCACCATGCAGGAACTGGAACTTTTTATCCTGTCCGGGAATCATCAGGTCGCGCCATGCCTGAACCTCTTGTTCACGAATGGTCATGTCTGAAAGAAACAATCGTTCTTGGGGTGACATTGGTTGGCAATTAATTCAACGCTTTGATCGACTCCATCATGCTTTCCTTTAGCTCGAAAAGGTCTGTCAGTTGGTCTGGCGTCAATTCCAGTTCTTTCAGCACGCTATCGTGTTCGATGTTGGTTTTCAGGTTTCTGTCGGTGAACTGACACCATTTCGCCAAGCGACTGGATAAGATGATGATGGCGACGGTTTGGCGGTGTTCTCCGGCTTCCCAGCGCTCTTTGAAAAACTCGCAACAAGCGCTCACTTCTCCCGGGAGATTCCATTTTTCGGCCGCCTGTTTTCCCACAAAAGTGTGGTATCGTTCGACCAGGTTGATGGGAATCATTTCATTGCCGCCCTCGAAAATGGCCGCTCCTCCTAGATCGATGAGCAATTGGAATAATATGGGTTTTCCTACCGTGTGCAAAAGACCGCAAATGAAGGGGATCTCCGTATCTTTCCCAATCATGCCTGCGATTTCCTTCGCGTAAAATCCCGACAACAGCGCGTGTTTCCAAATGACCTTGATTTCATGGGTGAAATCCCGGTGTTGAAAGACCTGGTTTTTGATGCTGATGACGGTTGCCATTTCCCGAATGGCTGTGAATCCCAGCAGGTTGATGGCTTCATTCAATGTGCGTATGGGCGTGTCTCTTGCATAAAGTGCAGAGTTGGAAATGCGCAGCACATGACCTGCCAGTGACTGGTCCTGATGCACTAACTTGGAGAGTTCCTCGAGATCCGCATTCGGGTCGGCTGCCATGTTGATAACTTGTGTTGCAATGACGGGCAACACAGGTAAATGGAACTCTCCAGCCAGGACCTTTTGCTCTATTTCGTGGTTCAAATCGGTGGTCTGGTTTAACAGATCACTTTTTTGAATGGATTTGCGGCGTATGCATGGCATGGCCTTTTTCTTTTTGTCTGAGATGGCGCTCCATCAAGTTTTTGAGTTGCGCCACAAGAACCTACCCGGACCATGGAATGATCCGGGTTTTATTATCCTAATTTTTCATGGACATTGAATCAGTCAAATTTGCGTTTTTTAACCTCTGTCGGAGAGGGGAAGTCCCCAGGGACTTCGGTCAAAGTCACTTTGCCGGTGGCGGCCCATTCGGCTCCCCTGACAAAGGTGGTGATGAAACCGACGCATTCCATGGAATAATCAGCATGGCCCATCGGGGTGTGATAGACGCGGCCCTGACCGTATTCAATGGTGATGAGCATGGGTTCATGCCGTCCGGTCCCTCCGGTTTCCTTGTCGGAATAGGCTGTGGCGAGGACGTTCATGTTCTCGGCCGGTCCTCTCAGGCGGTCATAAAGTTCATCCTGTGCGTGCAGCCATTTCTTTGGGAGCCCTTTGGTGATCGGATGGTCGGCGTCGCGTGTTTCGACCAGGTAGTTGTGCTGTTTGCCGTGCGAACCGCCGCGGCCCGGGGAGGTGTCACGCACCAGGTGGCCGTGGTCGTCATAGTAGACGTATGGACCGGATTTTTCATTGCGATCACCCCAGCCTCCGAGACCGATCATGCGATTGTATTCATGCCATTCCGCGAATGAATTGTCGGCGGCATGGACAACCGCCAGACCGCCCCCACCATTGACGTATGCTTCCAAAGCCGCTTTGGTCGAATCGGGCCACGGAGCGGCATTCCATCCAAAGTTGGACACGACCAGGTCGTAATCGGAGAAAGTGGGGGTGAAATTTGGATCTGATTTGGGTTTGGGCAAGGCCTGGGTTTCGTGGTCGAGTTTGACCGGGTATTGGGGAATCAGTTTGTCTCCCTGCCAGGTAAAGGCGGTGCGGGCGACATCCACGGTGAACAGGCCGCTTTTCTCCAGATAGGATTTCATCATCACGGTGGTCTTAGGCCAGATGCCGTGGTTGTTTTGACCATCGATGATGAGCGCCTTCATTTTGTCGGCTGCTTCCAGATTTGTCATCAGCGTCATACTTGCCAACGCCAGTAATGTTGTTGCTTTTTTCATGATTAAATTGGAGTTGAGCTAAGACTGATCGAAATCCGGTTTGGGGACAAGTTTTAAGCAAATACAACGCGCTGCGAATGAAAAATGATATGGACATGACGTATAAAGATCGGTTTAAATACGTCATGCAGGCGAAATTGACATTGCGTATGGAAGAATCTGTCATCCGCAAGGCCAAACGGATGGCACGGCAAAAGCGTTCTTCTGTCTCCAGGATGGTGGCACAGTTTATCATCGCTGAGTCAGAGGATGCCGGGACCGAATTAAAATATCCTCCCATTACCTCATCCATGATAGGAATACTGAAAGATCCCTCTGCCAAGGATGATGAGCTAGCTCTCATAGAGGGTTATAAACAACATCTTAAAGAAAAACACAGTTGAAAGTTCTTTTTGATACCAATGTTATCTTGGATGTTTGGTTGGCCAGACCAGCGTTTGTAGACGATTCGGCTTATGCTGTGTCGATGGCTGAGCGGGGCGTGCTGATGGGATTTCTTTGTCCGACTACTATTACAACCCTTCATTACATCGCAAAAAAAGAGCTTGGGGAAAGTGCTGTTCGAATACACTTAAAGCAACTAATGAGCTGTTTCCACATGGGTATTCTTGACGCAGCTGGGTTCGAATTGGCTTTGGGAAGTCAGGTGCGAGATTTTGAGGATGCCGTCTTAGAGGCCGTGGCCATAAAATCGGGGCTGGATGCAATTGTCACCAGAAACAAAAAAGACTTTTCAGGTTGTCGCTTGATGGTGTTCACCCCCTTGGAACTAATCCGGCAATTGTCAAATTGATCATTCAGCGGTTTTCGAGGGGGCAATTAAGGTTGGGTTGCATGTTTTTTTGTTAGCTCATGACCTGGAAGTTTACCAAATTTTTCATTGCCAAATATCGCAGGTACCTTATCAAGGGCATTATGATCCCTAACATGGTTAACGCAACGGCTGGCACCGCCGTGCCAAAAACGAAGTGGGGCTTGAGGGCTTTTACTCTCATCGAGCTGCTGGTGGTCATTGCCATCATTGCCATTCTGGCGGGCATGTTGTTGCCTGCACTCAGCAAGGCGAAGGAAAAGGGGCAGCGGATTGCCTGCATGAACAACCTGCGTCAGATTGGTCTCTTCATGCAGTTTTATACCGATGATAACAGCGATACTTTTCCTCCCCACCGCAACAATGGAACCACCTCCACGGCTCAGATACTGACCAATTGGTGGGGGACGACCATTATCCCGGAAGGCAATATGTCCAATTTGTTCCGCTGTCATTCACTCAAACGGCGGCGTCAGGATTTGAACGTGGATTGGGAATGGGCTTTCGATGCTCACAAGGTGGGGTACGGTTACAACGCATTCTTCCTGGGAATTCATCCCTATGGTGGCGGAACGGTGACCATCAATGGTCGAAAAGTTGACTCTTTACCCAACTTTAAACGATCCAATGTGCGCAGTCCATCCATGAACCTGGTGGTGGGTGATTCAATGCCCAAACCTGACGGCGCCTGGAGCAGTTCTCTGTGGTGGCCGACTTCCGGTTTCAGTCAGGGGGACGCCTTGGAAGGTGTCGATCCCAATCGCCATGAGGGTGGCGGTAATGTGATGTTCAATGACGGTCACGCTGATTTCCGTAAATCTGAGAAAATCAACCCGCCAACTGATCCAGCTCGAACGGGGACCGATGTGAATCTCGAATTCTGGGATCCACGCCAGCGCAAGCAGGGTTATGATTGATGCTTTAAAACGCTTACTTTTTCCAAAAGCCTTTCCTGTCAGGAAGGGCTTTTTTTTAATGCACGCCCGTCCCGCATGCGGGACTAGAGACGCAGAGACGCGGAGAGGAGGAGGTTTGGTGGTTATGAGGGGTTTGTTAAAATACTTTCGAATGGGGCTGGCTTATGCCTTGACTGTTTGGTGCTTGTTGGGCTTGGCAATTGCCGAGGAAAAACAAGCAGTGGATAAACGGTCCGTAACGGCTCTTTGTCCGATGTTGGACGCGATTGAAGGGGACTGGAGTGAACGTAAATTGGTTCAGAATTTGGAGCCACTCGTTAAACCCGCGACCTTTGCGCATTCCGATCAACCCGATCCCAAAGCTGCGATGGATTTCATGCAACGCAAAATACAATCCCTGGGGTGCGAAGCCTATGCTCGGGTTCATTATGGGAAGAAGGACCTGGCGATCAACACCGGGGGACATCATTGCGTGATTTATCGTTGGGAAGACAAAGATTTAATGGACTTGGCGTGGGAGGAGATTTTGAAGAAAGCTCCTTTCAATCAGGATGAATTGCCTCAGGTAGGAGAGGCTGCATGTTGGACCCACCACGGGCTTTTTCAATCCCTTACTTTTCGCAAAGGACTCTATATCGTCCAAATCGAATGTGGCAGGAATGATTTGGTTTACGGTTTGCTCGAACTTGCAAACGCTTTTGAATTTAAAATAGTGAATAGTGAATAGTGAATGGGGGGCATTGGGTGAGTTCAAGACATGGGTAACACTTTAGGTTCAGAACATGGGTAACACAATTCGGGTTGGGGTTACATGTTTTCTTTTTGTGGTTTTCGATAATGCTGGGGCTCGGGGCTTTTTGTTCCGTACGGAACAAAAAGCCCCGTCTCGGTTTCAACCCGTCCCAGATTGAGGTTTGCAAAATAAACGTTTTGCCAGCCTGGTTCCTCTGACTTAAGACCTACCGACCATCCAGAGAGAGCCGATGAAAGAAATACGTGCCGATTGCGCAACCGAAAGGAGCCTGCTTTTTGAACCTTCCTGCTCTCCATTGAGACATATTCCAGATCATCTGGAGATCCCGTATACTGACGTTCTGACTCCTGGTAGACTTCGGAGGGTGTCCGATTGCCTAGAGCTTGATGGGGCCTTTGTTCGTTGAATGTTTGGCGCCATACATCAAAGGACTTTTGATCTGATTCCAAACCTGCAAGTTCACGCTCAATATCTCGATGCATCCTCTCATGGGCTCCGTTATCTTGGGGGCATCCTGGACGACTGCGTTCCAATTCTATCCCAAGAGCCAACCACCAGACCGACAGCCTGCTCAATCCCATCAGTGCGCGTGTGCATGCAAATGGTGATCCGTTATCGCTGCGGATAGCCAAAGGCAATCCATAGCGTTCAAAGGCCCTTTCCAATGCTTTTTGGACTGTTTGGCTTCTACCATCTGCTGTTCGTTCAACACACAGAGCGTAGCGCGAATATTCGTCACGTAGGGTCAAAGGCTCACACCGTCGACCGGTCGGATCTCTCCACCATCCTTTGAAATCGATCGTCCAAATGTCATTGGGCTTCTCGGCGATGCGTTGGCTATGAATGCGTTCAGTGGCTTTCACTCTCCGAGTCTTACGCTTTTTAACCATTCCTGCTTTTTCCAGAATGCGCTTGACGCTGCTCAGTGAGGGAACCTTCTGAGGGTATCGCCGCCGGTAAAGTTCCCGGATCTTTTCGGGGCCCCAGGTGGAGTGTCCTTGCTTGAGGGAGACCAGTTCACAAACCACCTCTTCCTTGAGTTGGCAGCAATTGGAGCGGGGTCTTTTAGAGAGATAGA